>JAEEGL016395059.1_pt1 | contig 45918 bp, 32 predicted proteins | sample 9134231 | NCBI WGS metagenome assembly JAEEGL01 (sample SAMN16246548, study PRJNA631951) | gut metagenome | biome: gut microbiome; feature: rumen; material: fiber-attached | host: Bos | place: Iran: Karaj | collected 2018-10 | reverse complement strand
TGTTTAACAAGAGTTAATCGCGAAGCGATTTACTCCACTGGCTTAATCCATATCTACTGAACTAGGTTTTTGTTCTCTGAATATTTCTATCCCGGTTTCGAGTCCCGGGGATGTTTCTCTACATCTTTTAATAGGAATTTTTCAGGGATGCATTAGTATTGAATTATCAAGGAACTATGGCGCTGTCTCACGCGACAGCCTATATAAAATATCACAGCAAAAAATCTATGTCAACAAGAAAAAATAAAAAATTTCAGGCTTGTGAAAACAGCATAAACACATATACTTTTCACCGATCAGACTTGAGCAAAATGTATCACTATCACTTGAAATATTTGTGTTATCATCAGATACAATGAACACCAAATCAAACAACAAAACAGATATAAAGCAAAGCACAGCGCAGGATGAACCGGTATCGGGAAGCAGGCTCAGAAAAGCTATACTGCATCTGCTTACTGCAGCGCTCTTCTTTTCTCTCATGACATTCTTCGTGAGGATATCGGGAGACCTGCCTACAATGCAAAAGACATTCTTCAGAAACTTCTTTGCATTGTTCGTTGCAACAGGTGCAATACTCAAGAACAGGATCGGCTTTTCCGTAAGAAAAGGAAACGGAGTATCACTCCTTATGAGATGCCTGTTCGGAACAAGCGGAATGATCGCTAACTTCTGGGCAATAGACAGACTGGGTATTGCAGATGCAAATATGCTCAACAAGCTCTCTCCTTTCTTTGCGATAATAGTCAGCTATTTCATTATGAAAGAGATCCCGACTGCGATCGACTGGTCATGCGTAGCAATCGCGTTTATAGGATCCCTTTTCATAATCAAACCTTCTGTGGGACTTGCATCAATACCGGCACTCGTAGGTCTCTACGGAGGTTTCGGCGCAGGTGCTGCATATGCATTCGTTCATAAGATGGGCAAGACGGGACAACCGGGCAAAACGATAGTATTTTATTTCTCACTGTTCTCGTGTATTGTTACCGGACCTTTCCTTATCTTCGACTGGCACCCGATGTCACTCGAACAATGGGGATGTCTGATAGGCGCAGGTGTTTGCGCGGGAATCGCACAGTTCAATATAACAGCCGCATATCAGAATGCTCCCGCAAAGGACATATCGGTATTCGATTATACACAGGTTATATTTGCCGCATGCCTCGGAATGATATTCCTGGATGAATTCCCCGATATATACAGTCTTATCGGATACGTGATAATAATCGGAGCCGCAGTTATCAAGTGGCAGATAGCAAGGAAAAGATAACAACACTGCATCGGGATCAATGCGGACATAACAAAAGAGCAGGTTCATTTGAACCTGCTCTTATCATTTACTTTATTATGATAACTTTCTCTGCCAGTCTGCACCGGGCTTTGATAACTTAAGAACAATGTTATCAAGATTCGATGCAATTTCCTGATCTATCTCAAAGATGAGCACACAATCGATCTCTTCATTGTCCCTGAGGGTCGTCTGAAGTGTGGACATGTCATCTCCGAGCATGGTAACAAGTGCAGTTGCGGTAACCTCTTCATTGACCTTGCACTTAAAGGAGATATTGTCCGAAAGGAAGTTAATGTTAGCTTCGCTTCCGGATCCGTTATAGAGCGAATACCAGAGTACCAGGAATTTCTTACCCGAAGTGGCTTCAACAACAAAGTAATCGGAAACATCAGCATCCTCAGGATATGATGATTGAATGGTATATCCCTTATATGAAAGAAGTAGTCCCGACTGAAGCTCAAGGAAATCTTCCATCGTATCGCTCACATATCCTGCATTGGGATCTGTTGTATTGTCGATTATCTCAACGGGATTGCCTTCAGGATCAAGAGTATCCTCTTCGCTTTCGCCGGTCTCAGTCTGACGGGCAAGTTCGGCAGCCGCTGCTTCTTCGGCAGCTATCCTTGCAGCTTCATCCGCAGCAATCACTTCGGAATAATCAACAAGGCGGCTTCTGTGTTCCGCATCGTACCTGAGCAATGAAAACGCTGCATACTCTCCCACCTGCTGCTGTTGCTCATCGGTCATCTCAGCGATCTCGGACTTGCATCCTCCGAAAAAGAGCATACAACAGATAGAAAGCGAAATAAGTTTAAACAGTTTTGTTCTCTTCATAAAGTTCCTTATTCTCTGTATTCCCCTCTACAGAAATATTATTTAAAGTCTGTGCCGCATCGGGCTGAGCCACCTGAGGCTGCAGAGCTTCAGGCTGATTAAACTGTGGCTGAGCCATCTGAGGCTGTACTCCGCCCGTCTGGACAAACTGCGGACGGAAATACTGAGGCTGTGTACCCGCAGCCATCTTTGCCGCTTTGCTTTCTCTTGATTCAAGAACCATATATATACATCCGATTGCAAGAGCAAGAGCTCCTACAAGAATATACATAATAGTCTTGGATCTGGCATCGCCGATCGAAATAAAGTCCACCAATGCTATTTTAGCACAAATCACGATGGAAAGTATAAGTCCGTATATTCTTATCGATTTTTCCTTTAGCGCAAAGCCTATGATAACGCTGACAAGAGCAATAGCCATAAGGATAATGCTGAGTACGAATCCCTTTTCAAGAGGGATAAGGAAAGAAACAAAAGTAAGATAAGCCGGGATCATAATGTACTTTCCGTGGAAAGGCATTCTGTATTCCTTGTTCATAAGGAGAATGACTATCGCAAGTCCGAATACAGCGCCGATAATAAAGAGCAGTGTTTCCTCGGAGGAACCGTCGGTACGGGAAGCAGGGATCAGCATTATAAGAGACCAGATCAGTGCAAACCAGTTAAATGCGTTATTGTTCTTTCCTTTCAGCTTGGGAATAGCGTTGATCAGGTATGTGAAAAGAAGAACAATTCCGATACCCAGAACTTCACCAAGGCTGTCGGATGCAGAGGCGGCCATTTTTCCGACGGACAGGGTTATCACAAACACGGAAAAGATCTCAATGATATTGAGGTATCCGATACCGATAAAAATACTTGCAGTAAAACCGATAATAATCGCAATGAATCCGATATAATCGGTTGGCTCATAATAGGTGTCGAAAGAAAGACCGATGGCAATGCACATCATAAAAGCCTGAAGAACAAGATCGGCAATCTTAAAGGAAGGCTTTTCTTTTTCGTAACGTGTCATAAATCTGGAGAACAGACAGTGACCGACCAATAGTATTGCTTCTGCCAAAAAGAGATCTACGGAAATAAGCATAAACAGGCCCAAAGTCTGTGTTAAAACATAATGTATAAAGAAATGATGATCCTTTCTGTTTTTGAGAAGGAATGTAAAAACACCGACAATGATCACCGCAATCAGATAAAGGATGATCTCCAGAATTATAACCTGCGTCTCGGAAAAGTCGGGCAGTGTCTTTGGAGATATACTGCACGATCCCGCAAAAAACAAAACAGTGATCGAATATATGATCACGTTAAATACATCAATAACATCGTTGACAATACCGTCGTTTCTGCACCGCTGAACATGCATATAGTATATGAAATTGATAACGATCATACTGCAGACGATGAAGATCAATTTGAGTACTTTTACAGTCAGATCGGAAGCGCCGGTAATGCGGAACAATGCACCTGCCATCATATAGATCATCTCCGCAAAAAGCATCAACGGAGTGATGGCACTGTTGTACTTCTCCACAGGGAAAAGAAGCCAAAGTGAAGAAATAATGAGCGTGCACAGCGTGATGACCATATACTCGACCGGAGAAGCATCGGCTACGATAACGATCGATGAAACAAATGCGGCAAGAAATCCGATTATCGAATACAGCCCGCTCTTTCTGATAAATCCGAAAAAGCATACCAGAACCGCACATATACCGAGAATGATAGCTGTAACGGGCAGGTTAAGATTACCCAGGGACTTGTAATTGACTACCGTTGTCAGGAATACACCGCTTATACCGATTGCGGTAAATACCGCGGAAAGCTTCGGAACGAGTCTTCTGATAACAAATTCGGAAACACAGAGAACAATCGCACAGACAATATACATGACCATACCCTGTGCAAATGTATCAAGGAAATTGACAGAAAAATAAACCAGGCCCGTAAGAAGGAAAACGGATCCGATGATGGACATCACTATCGCACCGACCGCAAACTCTGCCTTCTTGGATGTAACAACAGAAGAAACGGGAGCAGGCTGAACAGGCTGATTCAAAGGTCTGCCGGTATAAGGATCAAAAGCTGCAGGCTGAGATACAGGAGCCTGAGGCTGTACAGGCGCTTCGGGAGTGGGAACTGCAGGAGCTTCTTCTTTCTTTGAGAAAATAGGATTCTTGATCTCGGGCACTTCCATATCGCCGTAGACAGCTTTGAAGAACATTCTCTCCACGGGAACTCCGAGATTGTTCATCTTCTCGGAATATACCCCGTAATTATTTATGACATACTGTCTGTATTCGGGCACACGTCCGGGATTATTCTGAATATCATTCTTGATATCGGAAAGGTATGATGTGAACATCGGATCTTCGGATGCTTTGATCAGGGTTCCGAGTTCATAATCAAACTGTATAACTTCATTGTAAAATGTAAGCTTCATATCCACCTCTTAATAAAGAAATATCCTGTGTATTTTAACATGAATCCGTGGAATTATCCTTATTATTCTTCAGTATCTTCCGTTTCTTCTGAACTCTCCTGTACTATACCGAGCTCACGCTCCATCAGGCGTACCTGTCTCTCCCTTTCGGTAAGCTCCTGGTCCCAGGAAGCATATCTGTTGGTAAGTACCGTTTCATAATTGATGATGTTGGGATTGTCGGTATGAGTTGCGATCCAGAACATCCATATGACCGCACCGATAAGCGCAATATTAAGCACTATCGAGATGAAAAGAAGTCCTACGGGTTCTTTCTTTTTCTTTTTATCATCGGCGGCTTTATCGAACTTCTTGGTAGTGTCATAGAACATGTAAAGAGGGATTGCCTGAACTTCTTCCTCGGAATAATCGAGAACGTCGATAAGGTATTCCCTCATCTCTGTAAGGAACGCAATACCGACGGGAGTCTTGAAAAACTTCTCGTTTATTGCTTTGTCATAAAGTGCCTTGACGGTCTGGGCATCACCTTTATCAAGATGCGACTTGAGATAGTCGATCTTCTTCATCTCGGATTGCGCAAGGATGGCATCATCCAGGCATGCAAATTCATATCCAAGTGCCGTTACTCTTTCTTTTTCCATAGGTATAAGCCCCTCACAGGTTACCAAATTATATCGATCACAGTTGCATAATGCCGTATTTTACTTTAAGGGAAATGATCCTTCTGACGCTTTCGTCGATTCGGGATTCGGGAATTGTACCGATCGAAACCGCATCTTCTATCGCCTTTACGGTAAAAGGAACGTCTGAAGGCATCAGCAGAATATCGCACCCCGCACTCACGGACCTTACCGCGATATCCGAAACACCGTAATGATCTGTCATCGCCTTCATCTGAAGAGAATCGGTCATGACAATACCGTTAAAGCCAAGTTCTCCTCTCAGAACGCCCTGTATAAGTGTCTGTGAAAAGAGAGCCGGATCGTCGCCGAGTTCACTTACGATCAGGTGCCCCATCATCACACAGTCGGCACCCGCATTTATTCCCGAAGCAAAAGGAAGACACTCCTCCGCTTTTATATCGGCAAGTGACTTATAAATATAAACCGCCCCGTAGTGACTGTCATCGGAAGAATCCCCGTGTCCCGGGAAATGCTTAAGGCAGCAGGGAATGCCCTGAGAATGGAATCCCTGTACCGCAGCCGAAACGAGCTCGGATGCTTCGTTAAAATCGGTGCTGTACGCCCTGTCACCTATTACTGTATTTGCCGGATTGGACCAGACATCCGCAACCGGAGCAAGATCCATATTAAATCCGTAGTTTCTGATATCCATGGCGATCACCATCGCATTGGTAAAAGCCACTCCCGTTCCCTCATCATGGTAATCAAACATCGGGCCTATCCGAGTAGTTCCGACCGTATTCTGAAGTCTGGAAACCCTTCCGCCCTCTTCATCCAGTGTCAGGAAAAGAGGAATTTCGGAATAACCCTGGGCATCGGAAAGAAACTTTCTGATCTGGTCCCCTGAGGATATATTGCTTGCGTCAAATATGAGTCCGCCGACAGGATAAACGGACAGCGCACTCTGCATCAACCCACCCGCACTTTTGGGTTTCCTTTCACCCGTAAGCGATGCGGGAGTTGCTATTATCATCTGACAGACCTTCTCATGAAGGGTCAAATTATCTATATATGCACCGATAGGATCCGAAGGAGCAGGCGGTTCAGATGCTGTTTCCGGTTCACCGGGGTCACTTTCTGCAGGATCATTTTCATCCGAGTTATCTGTCAATCCGGATGGATCTTCTTCCGAATTACCGGAAACGTCCAAGGGGATATCTCCTATCGGATCATCTTCATCCGATACTGCAGGCACAACAGTAGTTACAGGTTCTGTTACATCAACAGGCACATCAGGTTCCGGCTGAACAACCTGAGTGTCATTTTCAAAACCCGGTCCCGAGACCGAGATGACAGTAGGTCCGTCGGGCGACGGCTTGCCAAGATTCATTATAAGAATTATGGCCAGAACCAACGCTGCAGATATACCGATAATGCCAAACAGGATTTTCCTGTTCTTAAGTTTTTCGATCAATTTATCCACCCGAGTATTATACCATTTTTTGTCATTCCTTTCAGAACACAAAAATACAAAAAATATGCTAATTTTTGACAAGAATTTGCCCCGAAAATCTTATATAATCTAATAGTATTTCCAAATTACACGCATGGAGGGTACTATGCTGAGAACAACTGAAGTAAAAAACGGAAAAATAAGTGGAATCGCAGGGAACGACCCCAGAATAACCGCATTTAAAGGAATTCCTTTTGCGGCTCCTCCCATAGGGGAAAACAGATGGAAAGCTCCCCAGCCCGCAGAGAACTGGGAAGGCGAGCTTTTATGTGACGATTTCGGACCCATATCCGCACAGGATCAGCCCGGAGTCGGAACCGACATATATTGCAGGGAGTGGCATGTTGACGCAGATATTCCTCTCAGCGAGGACTGCCTATACTTAAATGTCTGGACTCCCGCCAAGAGCAAGGATGAAAAGCTTCCCGTACTCGTATGGTATTACGGCGGCGGCTTCCAGTGGGGCTACACCGCTGAGATGGAGTTCAACGGAGAAGCTCTCGCAAAAAGAGGAATCATCGTTGTAAGCGTAGCATACAGACTTGCCGCTTTCGGTTTCCTTTGCCATCACGATCTTTCAACCGCAGATCCCGAGCATCCCGCAAACTTCGGTCTTCTCGACCAGAAGGCAGGACTTCACTGGGTATATGAAAATATCGCAGCTTTCGGCGGAGATCCCGAGAAAATCACCATCGCAGGACAGTCCGCAGGTGGCGCAAGTGTTCAGAACCAGCTCGCACACGAAGCCAATTTCGGAATCATCAAAGGTGCTGCCGTATTCAGCGGATTCATCAGCCCCAAATATTTCAATGACAATCTCTTCAAGCCCATGACTCTTGAGATGGCTGAGGAAAAGGGTGCAAAGTTCCTTGCACAGCTCGGCGTATCTTCCATCGAGGAAGCACGCAATATCGATACCGACACCATCATTTCAGAATATGCCAAGTTCCGTGCCGAAAACGGAATGTTCGCTCCCATTCAGGACGGAAAGTTCTCACTCGGCGATCCCAGAGACAGGATCGTTAACAGGCAGTGTGCGGATGTACCCATCATCGCAGGTAATACTACCGACGAGTTCATTATGAACGGTCTCAACACCGTCGAAAAATCGGTCAAGGACACCTTCCTTGATGCGGAAAAGAATGCTCCCGATCAGAAGTTCTGGTATTACCGCTTCGATCCCGATATTCCCGGCGACGGTGCAGAAAACGAGCCCTTCCCCGGAACCTTCCACTCTTGCGATCTCTGGTTCTTCTTTGACACCATCAAGATGTGTCACAGACCTTATGAAGGAAGACATTTTAATCTCGCACGCCAGATGGCGGATTACTTCGTAAACTTCATAAAGACCGGCGATCCCAACGGTAACGGTTCTGACGGTCTTCCTTTGCCCGTATGGAATACATATACCGACAAGGACCGTAACGAGATGGAGTTCATGGGCTACGGCGCATCTCCCAGATTCGAAGGCGGAATCAGACAGAATACAAAAAAGCAGGCAGTTAACCCTTATCTTCCCAGCTGGGAGTATATTCCCGACGGCGAGCCTTATGTCTTCGGAAACAGGGTTTATGTATACGGATCGCATGACCTCTATGGCGGAGAGACCTTCTGTCTCGGTGATTATGTTGCATGGTCCGCTGATGTTAACGATCTCGGCAACTGGAGATACGAAGGAATCAGCCTTCCCAAGACTGAGGACCCTCTCAACAAAGACGGCCATATGTGCCTCTATGCTCCCGATGTAACTGTAGGTCCCGACGGAAAATACTACATCTATTACGTACTTGATAAGGTATGCGTTGTATCCGTTGCCGTAAGTGACAAGCCCGCAGGCCCCTTCAAGTTTATCGGATACGTTCATTACGAGGACGGAACCCGCCTCGGCGAAAAGGAAGGCGATGAGCCACAGTTCGATCCCGGTGTTCTTACCGAGGGCGACACCACTTATCTCTTTACAGGATTCTGCGGACACGGCGATAAGTCAAGACACGGAGCAATGCTCACACTGATTGGGCCCGACATGCTCACTATAAAGAGAGGACCCGAGTTCATCGCTCCCGGTGCCCAGTACAGCGAAGGAACAGGCTATGAAGGACACGCATTCTTCGAAGCTCCTTCCATCAGGGTAAGAAACGGAAAGTATTACTTCATTTATTCTTCACAGGTAATGTACGAGCTCTGCTATGCAATGTCCGATTCACCTACCGGACCTTACACCTACAGCGGAGTCATCATTAGCAATAACGATATCGGTATCGGTGGATATAAGAATCCCGGTGATGCGAGTGCATACGGCGGAAACAACCACGGAAGCATCGTTCAGATCGGCGACGACTGGTACATCTTCTATCACCGTCACACCAACGGAACCTGGTTCTCAAGGCAGGGCTGTGCCGAGAAGATCAGATTTACCGAAGACGGACATATTCCACAGGTTGAGATCACATCCTGCGGACTCAACGGCGGACCTCTTTCCGATATCGGTGAGTATCCCGCATATATCGCATGTAACATCTTCACCGATGAACACAAGATGTACATCGAAGAGAATTGTCCAAGAGTCGTACAGCAGGGCGGTGATGAAGTTATTGCTCCTTCCTACATCAAGAGCATCGTCAACAACACGACCATCGGATTCAAGTATTTTGACATGAAGAATGTCAAGGGACTCAGGATCAAGACAAGAGCTTATTACAACGGTGAATTTGAGATAAGAACTTCACTCAAAGGAGATGTACTCGGAACGATCAAAGGTGACGGATCAAATATCTGGACCGCTCACGAATGTTCGCTTCCCGATATCACCGGAGTAAATGCACTGTTCATAACATACGTCGGTGGAGGCACTCCTTCACTTAAGTCCATCGAGTTCCTGCACTAAATCTTAAAACAAGGCAAAGAAAAGAACGGTTCCTCATATACGAGGAGCCGTTCTCTTATTTTGCGTTATTATGATGCCTGTATCAGCTTTTCATTCTCAAGAGCGATCGCCTTGACTCTCTCGGGATTTTCAACAAAGAGCTTAACAAGTGTAGGATCGAAGCTTGTGCCCGAGCCTTCCTTGATGATATCCATTGCCTGCTCGAATGTAAAAGGCTTCTTGTAGCTTCTTGTGGAAAGCAACGCATCAAAAACATCCGATATAGCCATGATACGTGCCGAAAGAGGAATCTCTTCTCCCTTTAGTCCGGAAGGATATCCCGTTCCGTCCCACTTCTCATGATGATACAGAGCAAGGTTGAGAGCTTCATCAAGATAATCCGAATCAGGGGAAAGACTTCTTGCTCTCTCGATAACATCCTTACCGAAAAGAGTATGCTGTTTCATCTTGGTATACTCGTCATCATCCAGCCTGGTAGTCTTGTTGAGAATAAGGTCGCTGACCTTTATTTTACCGACATCATGAAGAGGCGCCGAATTGATCACCGACTGAATGAATTCGTCGTTGACCTGTCCGGGATATACTTCGTTTTCCTTTAACAGATCAAGTATGAGTCTGACATAACCTGCGGTCTTCTTGATATGATCACCTGTACATTTATCGCGGCTTTCGACCATATCCGCAAGAATATAGATAAGACCGCTCTGGAGTTTTTCGATCTGTTCTCCTTTTGTCTTGATATCTTCGATGTAGAATGCGGTATCACTGATGGTCTTGGTAAGAACATTGTAGAGGTTTTCTATCTCATCTCCCGTCTTGACCTCAAGGCCTTTCAGATAATCAACCGATTCGTCGATCTCCTTGTTTGTATTGTAGTGGAACTGTGCGGCAGCAAAGGTCATCGCATCGATCGGGTATGTCAGATGGTACTGGGCAAACCAGATGCAGAGCACGATAACTATCACAAAGAAACCGAGGAATAGGGACATAACCTTAGCGACAAAGGAAATACTGTAGGAATTGACCTCCGCCATGGTAAGTCCGAGAGTCTCCATCTGTTCGATTGCAAATCCCCTGTAAAGGATATAGGAAATGATAGTGGTCGTGAAGGTTCCGGCGATCATGACAAGCGTGATCATCAGTGAGATCCTTCCGCGAAGGGTCAGTCCTCTGGTTGCGTTCTCTTCAGCTTCTTTGAGCTCTTCTTTGTTCATACGGCGCTGACGCCAGTCTGTAAGCTCAAGCAAAGATGAAAGGTTCTGAGGGAGAACCAGTATTAGCAGATACGCGCCCAGAACTGTGATCAGCTTATCAAGAAGGTCGACCCTGAAATCATACCAGAGCTGCGCAAAGAAGGTATTGTCCGATCCGTAGATGAACCATGTAAGAACGGAACCTACTCCGCCGCCCATGAATGCAAGAACCGGAACCGTAAGGAGCGCTTTCCACAGCTTTTTATAGAAGCCTTTCTTCGCAAAAGCTGTAGCAGAAAGACCTATGAGGACACTAATGCCCGCATAGTACATATTCTCGATATTATCGGTGGAATTGATGATATTGGTTATATAACCGATGAAGATACCGGGCAGATAACCGCCGTAGACAGCTCCGAGAAGCGTTCCGATATTATCCACATATAAAGGAAGACCCATATGCACGACAATACGGTTAACCGCGATATTTATAAATACGAAGAACATATAGACCAGAATGAGCTTTACTTTTCTGGTAAGTCCGTCGTTAAAAGACTTTCCGCCATCCATACATTCAACCCCCTCAAGTTATTGCACAGACGAAAATATACAAATTTCAAGTATATTATAGACCCTTCTTTTTCTATTTCAACATTAAAAAACAGTATTCTAAATTGAATACTGTTTTAAGTGGAGTAGACGGGAGTCGAACCCGTGTCCAAAAGACCATCCCTCTGTCCTTCTACTGTCGTAGTCAGTTCTTCCGCCTTCTGCAGGCACGTTCCCTTTTGACCCAGCGCTTCTGACAAACTCGGAAAAAAGGTAGCTTCATGATACGGCTATGCAGGCAAAGCTTACTGCATACCGTTTCTCACTATGCGACGCCGGTTCCCCAAAGAGTGAGTGCAATGGGCCGACGAGCCCGATATAGAGGGCGTCACGCGCTGCGGATTAGGCAGCGAGTGCGTACTGATTGTTATCAGCGTTTATTTTAGTTTGCGATTAACGGGTCGCACCGGACAGCTTCTCCAGCTTCAGATCCCCTGTCGAAACCTTAACTACCCCATATTAAATTGTATATATTATATCGGATATATATCCGAATAATAAACTATTCTTTGATCCTGACCTTGAAGTCTCTTTCGGCTTCGCGTGCACGGTCCTTCTTGGCAATCGTTTCACGCTTATCGTAAAGTTTCTTACCCTTTGCAAGACCGATCTTAACCTTGGCTCTTCCCTTTGAAAAGTATACATCAAGGGGAACCAATGTATATCCGTCCCTGGATACCTTATTGTCAAGCTTTGTGATCTCAGACTTATGAACAAGAAGCTTACGGACGCGGAGCGGATCTACATTAAATATATTTCCTTTTTCATAAGGAGAAATATTCATACCCATGATCCAGAGCTCTCCGTTCTCGATACGTACCCAGGATTCCTTGATGGAACACTTTCCCATTCTCAGGGACTTGACCTCGGTTCCGACAAGAACTATTCCGCATTCGTACTGCTCTTCAATAAAATAGTCATGGAATGCTTTTTTATTGTTCGCTATGAGCTTTGTATGCTCTTTTTCGTTACTCATAATAAAATATTTTATCACATATGAAGATATATGGATTAATCTGCAGGTATAAAATCTATGATCCTCTGATTAAGGTCACATGCACTTACTCTTACGGTCATTCGCTTTCCGATTCCGTAATACCTCTTGGATCTTCTGCCGGCAAGTCTCAATACGGATTCTTCATAGATATAATCATCTGCGGGAAGGTCGTAAACACTTATCATTCCTTCGATAGAATTATCAAGCTTTACGAATACTCCGTATCTTGTAACACCCGACACGGTTCCTTCAAACTCTTCGCCCATGTGGTCTTCCATATATCTGATCATCTTCATTCTGTCGACCTGGCTTTCCGCCTCTGCAGCCCTTCTTTCCATAACGGATGACTGATGGCAGACTTCGGGAAGTATTTCCTCATAATGGGACTTAAGGGAATTGTTCATCTCACCTCGTAGTGTCTGCTTAATGATCCTGTGTATCTGAAGATCGGGATACCTTCTTATGGGCGAAGTGAAATGACAATAATACTTAAAAGCCAGGCCGTAATGTCCCAGGCACTCGGGATTATATTCGGCGCGCTGCATGCTTCTCAGAGTAAGCGTCTTTATGAGCATTTCAAAAGGAGTTCCTTCCGCGTTTCTCATAAGAGAAGCTATATCAGAAGATGAAACAGTGTCATCATCCGAGCCGTTTACTTTCTTAAGGACCTTTTTGTCCACAGAAAGTCCGAGTTTTTTAAAGGTCTCAATAAGCTCCCTTATTTTGACCATATCGGGATCTTCATGGATACGGTACGCAAAGGGGATCTTCTTCTTACAGAACTGCTTGGCAACGGTCTTATTGGCAAGGAGCATGAATTCCTCGATAAGAGATCTTGAAGCACTGTGCTCCCTTGTCTTTATTTCGGTTACATTTCCCTTGTCATCTACGCTAATCTCAGACTCATCGACATCAAAATCGACAGATCCCTTTTTGAATCTGCGTTCCCTGAGGATAAGTGAAACATCACGCATCCTTTCAAGCACCTCAGTAAAAGGCTTATAACCGGATACCTTCTCTCCTTCAAGCACTTTATCGACCTTGGAATAAGTCATTCTTTTGGCGGATCTGATAACGGACTCGGTTATGAGGTGGTCTATGGTCTTACCGTCAGATCCGAGGAGAACTATAGCCGAAAGGGAAAGCCTGTCTTCATCCGGATTTAGTGAACAGAGTCCGTTAGAAAGCTTCTCTGGGATCATCGGGATAACCCTTCCCGGGAAATAGATACTGCAGCCACGCTCCAAGCTTTCAACATCAAGGGGCGAGGCTTCGCGGACATATTCGGATACATCGGCAATATGAACACCTACTATATAAGTTCCTTCGGAATCACCTTCATCAAGGCATTCGAGGCTTACTGCATCGTCAAAATCACCCGAATCATCACCGTCTATGGTAAAGGTAACGATATCCCTGAGATCGAGGCGTTTTCCTTTTCCTTCAAAAGAATCGGTGAATACATCGGAAAGCTTATCTATATGGTACAGATCATCAAGCTCATGTGAAGAAGCACTTCCCATGATAGTTCCGTCACCGCACACATCATCACAGTTCCTGATGACGGAATCGGGAAACTCTGTCCTGAGACCAAGTGCACAGACAACGCTTATATCATCGGTACGGGGATCGTCGAGATCACCTATGATCTGAATGATTCGTCCTTCGGGAGATCTTTTAAACTCGCCGTAATCGGAAATCTCGGCAAGGACCTTCTGACCGGTAACCGCATCCATGGTATTCCCCTTTGGAATATACAGATCGGAGGCAAGGGTTCCTTTGTCGGGAATAACAAAGCCGTAACCATTCCTGATCTCTTCAAAGGTACCGACAATACGGGTGACCGAGTGTTCAATAACCTTGACTACCTTACCCTCCCGGCTCTTTCGGTCACTGCCTGAACTTCTGCCGTCGTCATCATACAGGGGGCCGGGAGAAAGAAGCTCTATCAGGACCTTGTCTCCGGGAAAAGCATAATTCGTAAATCTCTCGGAAATAAATATATCCCTTGTAAAGCCCTCGACCTTAACAAAGCCGTAGCCTTTATCGGTAGCACTGAATATACCTTCATAGCGGTAAAGTTTACCCTTTGAGTGTCCGCCCTTATGAAGCTTAACCTTGGTCTGCTTCTTTCTTCTTGCGGGAGCTCCGGAAGCCGATGAAGCATTGACATTTGCTTTATTCAGTTTTCCGTAATTTCCTTTTTTCTTCATAGCAAAAAAATAAGGGCGTCCGACGAACGGACGCCCGTAATCCGTATTATTATATAACCCTGAGGTTAAGCACGATCGCAAGAACGATGAAAAGAACTGCGAGTACTCTGGTGATTCCTACCAATGTACCTTCCATTCCGCGTGCTTTATTCTTTCCGAGATAGCTCTCTGCAGCTCCGGCAATTGCACCGAGTCCCTGGGACTTTCCTTCCTGCATAAGAACTATAATGGTAAGAAACAGGCAATCTAAAACAAAAAGTATTGTAAGTATTATACGAAGTGCGCTCATAAATACCTCTTTCGAAAATTTGTGCTGTATCACACAGACTTTCATTAAAATATCATAATCGGACAGAATATGCAAGTTTTTCGGTGAAAAACCGCGTAATTTCTTATAAAAACGCCTTTTTATAGGTCTGTTACATATCAGAGTGTGTCGAGATAGTCCTGGACCCTGATCTGAATGCGGGATGCTGTCTCCTCGGGAGTTTTTCCTTCCTGAGCCGCATTGTTAAGCTCCTCGGTAATGATCTCCTTGATCTCGTCCTCATTAAAGTACAGCCTGTCAACGGAAAGAATGAAATCTTCATATTCCTTTACCTGGGACTGACTCATAACGGGAACCGCACATTCCTCACCGTCAACATAATAGTTGTACGTATATTCGTATTCCTCGCCGTCACTGCCGGTCTCCGAATAAGGCTGTGTCGCGGATCCAAGCACATCCTCGAGAGAACTCTTAAGTACAGGGAATCCGTAATACTTGTCGGTGTTCTGGTAATCTGTGATGAAATACTTAACAAAATCCCAGGATTCATCAAGAAGCAGCGAATTCTTATTAAGCATGAAGTAATTGCTGTAGCTTATGCTTGATCCGTTGGATCCGGATGAAGGCCAGCCGATAAATACGGGTGCGGCGTTAAGATCCGCATATGAGCTGAAATAATCACTCTTAAAATCGGTAATGGACAAATGCTTAAGTCTTACATATCCGTCCATATAGATATGGTCGTAATTCTCCCAATAAAAATCTGCATATTCGCCGTTATAGTCGATATACTCGGGCAATGTGAGCGAATATCCGATCAGTCTGTAGAATCCGGGATCATTGAAATCACAGCTGAGTCTGTCCATATCGATCCATTCATAGCCGCACTGATCGAGAAGTCCGGAAATGAATTCCTGTCGCGATGTATAGAGATTGAACATCTTATCTCCGTTAGCTTCGGCAATATCAGCATATTCAAGAAATTCATCTACAGTCCATGAAGTCATTCCATCAAGGTACTCGGGTGAACCGAATATGGTATTGACGGTAAAAGTAGGTATTACCTGATAAAGGTTACCGTTTACGGAAGCGGCATCAAATACATTGGTGCAATAATCATCGGCAGACATGGATGCATCAGATTCAATAAGTTCCCCGATATCCGCAAGGAGTTCTTTATCAACAAGGCTCCTGATATCAAGTTCACTCATATAATCAACGGATACGATATCAGCCATACGGCCGTTCACCATATCCTCGTACATCTTATCGACACCTGCATTATAGTTTTCATATGTATCGTACAAAGAATAATCCTTGAAAACTATCCTGCAACCCGAATCGGATGTATTAAAATCGATGATCCTGTCCATCAGATCCCTGTATAATCTGTTGCCGGCAAGGGTAATGACCTTACTCTTTTCAACAGACGCGGGATCTACAGCTTTGCAATAAGCAATGCCCTGTGTGTTGTCGGTATAATAGAATGCAGCATAAAACTCATCAAGTCCGTCCAGAGATACAAACTGGGTACATCCTTCCGAAGGAATATCGGAATTGATGTAATCCATGAAAACGGCACCCTTCTCATCCATTTTCCAGGACTGAAGACCGGAATCAATTGCAAATATCATATCTCCGTCATCGGTTGATCCTGCTGCATAATTGTTGCTTCCACCGAGAAGCTTAACCTCGGATTTGCCAATGATTTCGAGAGTTTCCGTATCTATCTCCGAAGCATATACGGTTCCTTCATCATTATAATCCCAGTAGATCGCTACAGGCTTTTCATCGATCAGAACAACCGAACCAAGAAGAGAGCTCCATTCTCCGGGTTCATCATTTTCAACGATAACAGACTTCTTGATGTCATCAAATCTGTCCGGTCCGTAAAGAACGGCTTTCCTCTTGTAAACATCATTATCGTAATAGCCAAAATACATAAGGAGCGAATCGTCAGACAGATACGATACGTAACTTACATATCCGCCTTTTACATCAACGGGAATATAAAGGACATCGGTGCATTCGCCTTCTTCATTCCATCTGACGTTGAAATACTCTGTCAGACTATCTCCTTTGCTGTTATACGCCCACAAAGTAAGGACCGCTTCGTAACAGCCATCTGAGCTGCGGTTAAAGCATCCATATGAAAGATCATCCACAGCTTCGCATTTGATCTTATATTCATCCATAAGATCCAGGGGAAGATCATATCTGAGACCCTTAATGTCCTCATTGGCTTCCACAACTTCGGTCTTTACATCTTCGTAATAATCGTTACCGACAGGTTTACTCAGATGGAATGATTCCTTAAGGGATCCGGTATTGTCATAAAGCTCTACATAATACGCATAATTGTTATAGTCATCGTTACGGGAATAGACGTAATAAACGCCTTCTTCGGTCTTTCCGCCTTTTACGTAATATCCGTCCTTACCGTTTGGAGAATCGATCCTGGTAACTTCGTAAACATTCTTGGCTGCAAGGGCAGAATTCGCATAAAGCGGATCTTCCTCTTCCACCGGTTCAGTAACTTCGATATCCTCTTCAGGTTCTTCATCGATCACTTCGGTATCCCTATCCACAACTTCACCTGCTCCCTTACAGGATGCAAGTGAAAACAGCATGATAAAGATAAGGAAAACCGATATGTATTTTCTGAGATTCTTAGTCATAAACACCTCTTCTTACATATATTTCAAAACCAAGGATATTATATCAATATATAAGCCGTGAAACATTTAAGATATTATTAATGTAAAATATGTCTGTAAGCATGAAAATACCCTCCTTACCGATTTATACAGTAAAGAGGGTAAATATCAGACTCCCGTGTGTATCACGGATAATTTACTTCTGATCGCAGATAGTATTGATATTCTGCCTGATCTTACGATAGATCTCAGGTCCCTTTTCGTTCCTGTAGATCTTCTCAATCTCATCATGAATGTCAGCAAGTCCCTTTTTTCCGCCGGCTTTGCGGATAATATCCGCTATTACTGTTATTTTATCCGAAGGCTCATCCGGAAGAAGGGCCGAGAGCTTGGATTCCATATCTGCACCGGCAGAGGTTTCGGTTATAGGATTAACCGTCTCTTTTACTTCCGTTACAGGCTGATCCTGAGGTTTAGGTTGTGCCTGAGGCTTACTCTGAGTCTGCGATTTACCCGTTATTTCCGGCTTACTCTGAGTCAGTGGTTTATCCGACTTATGGTCCTTTACAGGCTGCTGAGGCTTTGTCTGAGCCTGCTGCTTTGTTTCGGTTTGCTTGGGTTCAGTCTGTTTAGGCTGCTGTTCAGGCTTAGTTTTTTTCGGAGCGGGCGCTTTTGCCTTAGACTTTACTCCGAAAATGGACTTTTTGACAGGCTTTGCCTGTTTGCCTGAGATCTGGAAAGCAGTTTTTCTGGTGACATCAACATCCCTGCCTTCCCAAAATTTAATGACGGCATCGTATCCGCTATCGTCAGATATGATACAGTAATCTGCATTTTCATTATTCCGGATAAGATATCCGAGATATGTAACAAGCTGAAAATCAAGGCCGTTCTTTCCCGTGTGACACTGGATCAGTTCAACATTCTTTCCGGATGAGATGACTCCGTTTAAATCTTCGTACTTTATATTGCCGGAATTCTCGGTATAAAATACATAGATCTTGTCATTCTCAGTCATCCTGTCCAGAAGCAGCGTCCATACGGTCCTGACATTTTCAGTATCAATCAGATACACGGTATGATCCATCAAAGGTTCCTGAACTTCGGTCTTTCTTGAAAATATCGACATTTTCTCTCCTCCTTTCTTTAAGATTTTCACAGAAAAAGGAGCCTGCTTCCGCAAGCTCCCTTAAGTCCTGCACATCTATAATGCCTTAATATAAGGCAAAAAGCAAGTAAATACGGTTGGTTTACATAAAATTTCTATATATATACCACATATAATCACATCAGGACGCCAAATATGCCTCCACATCTCTGTCTATGGCAGCCGCTGCCTCTTCTGCGGTGATCTTGCCGTCAAAGTACTGATGAGCATATTCAAGTACAATCTGCTCTACTCTGTAATCCATAAATTCCATTCGACGGCATTCGTTAATGCTCTTTATTATGCGATCGGCATCTACATCAGTAACAGGATTGACAAAGCACTGAAAACCATTCTTAATGTATGAATCACCGGTAAATTCTCTGCTGTCAGGATACCATACAGCTGACCAAGCATCAAAACCGGATACGGTTACCGGAATTCCGTATGTCATAACATCCTGGTATTCGGGAGTAAGGTATTTCCTGATAAATGACCAGCATTCGTTCGTATAAGCTCTGCCGGACAAAATAATAAATGATTCATCAGCGGATATTACACCGGAACCGATTTCTGTACCAACAGGGAAACCAAGATCAGTATAACCGCCACGTAAGGATACGGTAGACTCATAGTGCATGCTTCCGATACCATTGCAAAGCTGATCGCATAAAAGCACATCACAGGGTTCAAGTCCCCAGTAATACAGATTTGAAGCTTCACTGTAATCATTGGGTAATTTTGATGCAATTTTTAAGAATGATGCAAACTCACCAGTGTCAAAGGATGCACTCTTGGAATTCTTATCGACATAAGAACTGCCATTATATTCAATAAGTCTCTTCAAATAAGTATCTTTATAGTCAAGCAAGAAAAACATGGCCTCTTCATCGGTCGAATCTGCATATTCAACAAATGAATTAATATCCCATTTAACAGATGAAAGCCTGGATGAATCACCTGTAACTGTCCTATACGTATAAGAAGGAATGATCGAATATACCGTGTCCCCCGAATAGAAAAGAGAACCGGCTTTATCAGTAAACTTAACCCCATCCAGTTCCGGATCTTTAGCAAGCATCTCTTTAAGATCAACCGAAAGGCTTTGAGAAGAAAGATATGACTCAAAATATGAATCATATCCTATTGTATTAAGAATGATATCGGGTCTGAAACCGTTTACAACATCTTCCTTAAGCAGACTCCAGCCTTCAAGAGGGTCATTCTCAGTGCTTCTGTCAGAGTAATCAATAACCGTAATATCAAATTCTCCGTTTTCCAGATTATATGAGATTACATCTCTCATAAAATCAAATTCCAGATCACTTGAAGCAATAACAATAGGCTTCTGATCAGTTTTACTGTTATCCCGTACAAAACATGAAAGTACAGTTGTGTTGTCAGAATTTCTGTAAATTCCGGAAAATGAATCCGAATCTATAATATGGACATTATTGAATCCAAAAGAAAAAATACCGGAATTAATAAAATTAAAATATTCAGACTGATATTGACCCTTTTCATCAATAAGTATAATTCCCGAATTAGTCATTTTATAATCATTGCCTAATATAGAATCCGGTAAGGACTTAGTCTGACCAAATACATACATATCTTCTTCATCAATATGGGAAACAGAAATACATTTACCGGTATTATCCCAATCAATATTGAAATACTCCGAAAACGAATCAAATGATCCATTAGATAAATAAGTTGAAGCGCTGACTTTACAGACACCGGAAAAAGACAGATCATCATTAAAGGAATAATCACCATAATAGATACTGTATTCATAATCACCGGATAAACCAGTTAATGAAGAAGCATCATCACAAAGAAGTGAAATAGAAATAGAAGTACCATCAGTATTAATAGGTCTGTCAATTAAAGTGTTTACAGTAGTATTCCCGGCTTTATCAAGTGTGATTAAATAATCCTTAGATACAAAAGAAAAAAAGTCTAAATCTGAAAGGATATATGAATAACCGTCATTTGATGTATAACATATATTTTCATAGAAATCACCGGAAATAAAAGAAGTATCAATAGATATTTCGCGAAACCTTCCTTCAGACAAAAATGATAAATCAGAAGTATCATTACCGATAGGGAGAGCAGCAGATTTTCCGCATCCGCTAAAAACGCATAAAACACATATATATATCAATAAATTTACAAATTTCTTTACCACAATAACCTCTTCACAAAAAACTTAAGCCGGAGAATACTCTCCGGCTTAAATAAAAGAATATTTTCTTATCTTACAGTAAAATATACATAATTATCAAGAATATAATGTACATTTTGAGGATTTGAAACTTGACCGGTAACACCATTTATATTCTGAACTTCCATATAATATGTATCGAATTTCAGTCTATAATTACCTCCTGGAGTAAAACCGCTAGTATTTACAAATACAAGCTCGAGATTCTGATTCTTATATCCATACTCATTTTCCTGATAACCACCTACAGGGAAAGATCTTGTATCGGTAGGATCATCAAATGTAATCGTATGAGTAGGACAACGGTCAGAACCTTCAGTCCAAGCTTTATCGACAACCGCATTATCAACTCTCTGCCAATGACCATCGATCAGCTGCTCAACATAACAATCAATATACGGTTTATCATTTCCATGATACCACTGATCATTACCATTAAAGCAACAACCTTCCATATACAACGAAACCTGCTGACGGTCGCTCCTATTAAGAGTAATCTGTGTAGATGTCGAATCAGTCAATCTAAACTTTCCGGTACCGGGATTATATACATAAGGAGTAGCGGCAGGAACTTCTCCAGATCCACTATTAAATCTCAATTCATCCTTGAGTTCAGTTCCATTCCAACACTGGAATTCCAAGTAGATATCATATGAAGTATCGAGCTTGAATATTGATGCCACATCATATCTAAGTCTTCTGGATGCTTCATGCATCATAGCATTAAGATTACTATCAGAATACATAAATATAGTCTGATAAGCACCTGTAAGATTACGAACCTTTACACCACCCTGCACAATATATTGAGGTCTGTAATAAAGCACAGTCTTGTATGTAAATCCACCAGATGCAATTCTGTTAGGATCCACACCGGGATAAGCACGTGCAACTAACTGAGTGATCCTTGTTTCAGTATCGCTATTAAATAATGCTGTCATGCATGCAGGTGTACCTCTTCTGAACCCGGTTCCAACATTATTCCAGGGATCATATCCACCACCTGAAGGAATCCATGCAACATCATAAAAGGCTTTTCCACCGGGACCATAACCAAAAGTAGTTCTGCCATCCATAGCTGCCGCTCTGTTTCTCGCACTTACGGAAACCCCACAATAAGGATCGGATTGTGAAGTGGTATTTCCGTTAATCGAGCCGGAATGATCAGCAACTACAACAACAGCAATCGCACTGTCAATATTACGTGTAAGCACAATATGAAGTGTGGGATTTGCGCCATCAATCCATTGATAATTTACATCAGAACTTCTGTCTACCCAACGATTTGTAGAAGAATTAAATGAAACAAATTTAACCTGTAACTGGGTAGGATCATAATACCCCCAAGGAGAAGCATCAAAGCCTTCCTCACCCATAACTCCGGAACGAGAGCCCTGAATATCAAGTTCCTGCTCCCAGTTGACGGCATTGAGATTAATCTCGGAATCATATGTAGAATTAGCTGCACCATCAGTTCCTGATGTTTTTACAATATAATCCTTTCCGTTTCTGGTCTCAACATTTACATATGAACAATCCTGAACACGTCTGATTCTTACCTGAAGAGTCTTAGTGCCTGTACCTGCAGTATTAGATGCAGAGAAAATATAATTATCAGGTCCTGTAGCACTGTCATTGGATCTTACAGTAACCTTCCACTGATTGGTTTCCCCTACTCTGTTGCATGATACAATCTGAGTAGTCGCTGAAGCGGGAGCTGTATAAGTAAGGCCCGCTCCGGTCAAAGTGGAAACATCACAGTTATCAACAAATACATCAAAAGTATACTGGCTTGAATCAGATCTCTGTCCGGGCTCAAGAGTAACATGAGGTCCGCCAGCGTTAGAAACAAGACCAAATCTTATAACAGGAGCATTAACAGTAGAAGTTCCGCCTGTGGAAATAAAATCGTGACTTCTTGAGGTGGAATCGGTTACAGCACGATATGTTCTTTCATTTACATTAAAATCAAGAGAAATCTTTACATTTCTGTCAGTGCCGAATGTGGTATAGAAATAGCAACCGGTAACATTAGAAGCAAGAACACCGCTAACCTCCTCACCATAATGAGGATCCGAAGGATTAGTAATATCCTTTGCAGTATAAATCAAGTCAGATCCGGACTGCTCGACTCTTACATGAACAAGTCTGTCCCCATCAGGATGAATGATCTCAAGATAATCGAATTCGCCATCAAGGAAAGTTTTACCAGTAGGATCAGCAGTAAGATCAGGGTTTACTGATGTAGCATCAATAATCCAATCACAAATGAGATTGGATGCAACCTGAGCTTCCTCCTGAACATTTACTTCAGATGCGCCTCTTGTATAAGAACGCGAGCTGACATACATAGCACCGCCGACAGCAATACCTACAACTGCCAGAATAGCCATTGAGATGATCAACTCAACAAGAGTAAGACCTGCCGTGCCGATTCCTCTAAGTTTCTTCATCATAAACTCCTTTTCTGTAAAGGTACTACAAAATTGTTGAAGATTATGTTAACCCCCAAAAAACTTATACTACTAAATATAATTTATCAAAATATGCAAATATATTCAATATTAAAAAATTAACATTTTTAACTGATCTTCTCAGTCTCAATCCTGCCTGTAAACTGGTCAATCTTTACAAGAACTTCTCTTCTTCCGTTTGTTATAGAAAATTCTTTAACCTGAAGGCCAGCAGATTTAGAAACGCTGCCGTTTCTCATAAAATGAATTTCAATAGCCGAACCGGCTGTAAGTGTGGCCGTTGTAGTAGCTCCGGTATCAGGATCGCTAATATATGTATAATTAACTACTACACCCTGCTTCCCAATAGCGACTTCATCGCTGAATGCCTGACCGTTAATATACATCTGAATATATACATAATCACCGGGATCCTGCCATATCTTAACATAACCCGACTGCTTACCCATAACAAGGCTTCTGGTCTGTTCAAGAGAAGAAACAAGCTTCTCGGCGCATGATGAAACCTGTTTATCGGTGGCAACAGTAGTGGATAAAAGAACAGCTCCCCCAATTATGCCCATTATCGCAAAAACAATAATGATCTCAACAATTGAAATACCGGCATTATTCAGTTTATGTTCTCTCATCTTCTTCATATCCTCAACCCATTAATTTTTCTTCCAGTTAATATAGTAAATTAACTGATAAACATTCCAAGAAACCGTAGAATCAACGCTTGAGCCATCATCCCAGTCTAAAGGAGGAAACTGAATAGCAATATCAGTTGATATTATTGATCTGTAACCATTCTGTACGCAAACCACACAGACATTTTTTATAAGAACTCTGCAGGAATCAACTCCGTTAAGAGCACCGGTATCAGGATCAACAACATCAAGCTTTACAAATTCATCATAATTCAAATCACGTCTTAAATCAGGATCTACAGGATCCCCCTGATTAATTTCACCGTATACACAGATATAATACTCAGGATCTTTGGGATTCGAAGCATTAGGAGCAAAGTGATCAGTGCCGTTAGCGGCATCATATGCAGCAATAGCATCAACAAATGATAATGCATCCGCATAATTCTGATAGTTAACAATCGAGCCATCATTAACATATATTTTTGTAACATCTACACCATCACCCGTATCAGGTCCGGTTGAAGTGAGATTATGAATTATATTCTTTACAAAAGTCGAATCAGAAGGTGCAGTACCGGCATTGCTAATAGCATTAGCAGCTCCGGCAGGTGTTGTTCCATACACACCGTAATGATTCAAAAGAATATCTTTTAATTCATCATTGAAATTATTATAGAAATCAATTCTTCTTACATCAGAATCAGATAAGGACGGATCTGTGTTGGTAGAAGGAAGGAAAACATAACGTGAATTTGTCATCCTGTAAGCGTTTCCCATAGCTTCAGAAACAGGAATAACAAGATTACTCTGCATTCTTTCCAAATACTCTTCTCCACTATAGAACGAAACCTTAGTTTGATACTCATTCTTCTTCATTCTATAGTTGATTCCTGACATATAGAGTATAACAGTTGCAAGAATACTTACGAAAAGAAGAACAATGATACAAACAATAAGCGCGGATCCGTCATTATTCTTTTTTAAGAAACCATTTTTAATCTTGTTATTCATGATCATCACCAATTGAGGAAATCACTTTCCATTATTTCAATTGCATTGTCATCATTATCCATATCAGCCCCATGAGGGAACACAACAACTTTAATATGGTATCTGGCTCCGAATCTTCCGGCAAGAGCAATACCGGTCTTCTCACTGGCATAAGGTACCACTGCCCTGTCTTCAAGAATATATGAGTCATGCTCATACCCTGTAACTACACCTGATGCAGAATCTCCAGGTTTATTATAATATACATAGAAAGCTTCTCTAAAATGCTGAGTTACATCTTCCGCTGAACCTGATACTCTGTCAGAAAGATTATCAGGATCAGCCGTCACAACAACGGTTCTGTTATAGCACCCGGCACCTTCAGTAACAGTAGGATAAGAAGCAGCGGGAACTTCATCACCTGTATTAAGATTCCAAAGAAGATTATGATAAAGATTTGTCCTAAAAGGAGCAGTGCTTTCCATATCTATGGTTGCTTTGTAGTCCCCATCCAAGGTTTCAATATCGCTGACATTATAACTTCCAACCCAATCCGGATTAGTTCCATCAGGCACAGGGTATTGTTTAAACAGATAAAAATCAAGCCGGCAATTAGGATCTGCGGGATCATTATTTCCAAGATAATCCTGAGTCATATCATTCTTTAAGATAAAATGATCCTGGAAACCGGACATATCATCTGAAGTTCCGTTTGTTCCATCTCTTCCTGCAGAGGAAGCATACGCAGGATAATAATAGAAGTAAACAGAAGCAGCACGAGATCCTGTCAATAAAGTATGCTCATAAGGAGCAACAAAATATGATGCAGCAGGATCAAGTGAAGCATTTGGAGTAGCATTCAATGATATGGAATATGTAGTACCACCAAAGTTTCTAGAAAAAGACCTAGTAGGTAAATTAGTTGCACCATCATATTTTAGATAAGCATAATCAACATTAACTATAACCTCAGTATCATCAGCTGTGATGGTTATAATCCTTTCCAAAAGAAGATTCTGAATATCATAATCATCAAAAATATAGTTTACTATTGAGTCTTTAACAGCCTGAGTTGAAGGAGCGGGTGAAATAACAATATTATCGGATATAGTCTGCTTAAGATGCTCCATAAATGCAGCCTGAAACGCCTGATCCTGATCCTTAAGATCATCTACAAGAAGAAAATTCGCGGTAAGACCGCTCCTCATGGTATGAGGAACCGAATAATCTGTAATAGCCTCATCCTGAGGAGTAAGAATCACCTTAACATCATAGGCTCTTCTGCTGGAATTACCGTTATCAACTGCATCATTAACATCAGTTCCGTCAGAATTTTTAGGCTTAACATTATATAATTTAAATGTTGTACCGTCGTCAGATACTGATCCGACATCGAAGTTATTAAACTCTTTTAAAATGTTGCCATTGCTAAGATTAGCTGCAAGAGTATCTGTATTGGTATTAGCACCTTTGCATTTTTCAATAATTGCCTGTGCAATACCGGTAGACTGCATAGTCTGCTGAGCCTTAAAGTTAAATCCGGTTGAATAGACAAATGCATAGAGCATAGGAATTATAGCTGCCGTGAAGATACCAATGGCAACCAAAAGCTCGACAAGAGTCATACCAGTATTATTGTTCTTTAATCTCAGCTTTTTCATAATAACTCCATCATCAATCAAATCGATCAATTATCAGCCGCTTCATCCTCTTCGTTGGAAATATTAGCACCACCGATACCAAAGAGGCTCTCAAGACCGGTTTCATAAGCTGCCGTAGGAGGCTGCTCATAATCTAGTCCGGCACCGGTAACATAATAGAATGAAAGTCCTGCAGTACCCTGAATGGTTGCATTTTCAGTAATCTTATAGTGCATTTTAGCGATTGAAAGATTATAATCGCCGGAAGAAATCTCTCTTACCATACTCTTAAGACCGTCATATGAAACAACGCCATCATAAGTAACATCAAATCTTCTGAAATTGATAGCTGTAGTATAATCTTCAATCTGAGCAGCAGTTACCGTCTCAATAGGAATCTCTTTAACAGTTTCCTTAGTTGCAAAGATTATCTTTTCAAGAGCAAGCGTTTCATCAGAAGCTCCGTAAAGATTAAAGGCTTCAAAAATACCATCCTCATATCTTGCATCAGCAACATAATTGGAAAGAATGTCCTTTATCTCCTTGGTCATCTTCTCAGTATCAGCTTTATTCTGTTCTTCGGTAAGATAATATGTCTCAAGTTCAGAGATTCTGTTGCGAAGATTATCATTATCAATATTAAATGCATTCGCTTTACTTTCAAAATTTCTGTATCCAAGGAAGAAAGATACACCGACAAGAACAACCATAAGAAAAACAGTGGTCAAAAACTTTGATTTCTCATCAATCTTAATGTTTTTCATTATTTTGCACCTCCCGCAGCTTCAACATTGTTAGTAATTTCAACCTTTTCAGCAGGAGTGTAGACACAGCTGATCCTAAATGCAACATACTTTCTTACATAATAGGTCTCATGAGTTTCACTATCAATTCTGACATAATATGTACCAATATGCTTTATTGAAAGAGCGGTATCCTCAGCGTTTTCATCGCCTTCAACAACAAGGACTGCCTCTTCTTCCTCAGCCTCTTCGTCACCATCCTTGGCATCCTTATCATCCTTATCATCCTTAGCATCCTTGGCATCTTTGGTTTCGGTCTGATCAATGGCAACGAAACCTATTGCCTTTAGATCCGAAAGCTCCTCTTCACTTACACGAGATTCTCTCTCCTCGATTGCATCAAGAGATACACCGGATACCGTGTCAAGAGTTCTGAGAATTTCAATACATGCAATTGCGGTGTTTCTGTCAAGAACCTCAACCTGCATAGTGAACATCTCATCATTAGTCTCAAACTCAGAGATGGTCATATTGGTAGGCATCTTAGCTTCGAGTTCCTCAAGGAAATCAGCAATATTATCTGATGATCTCTGAGTAGCAGCTTCACCAAAGCGAACCTGCTTGTAGAACTCAAGAACAGCAGCATATCTGTTGTAGATTGCTTCGGATTCCTGATATCTGGTAACCGTAGCCTGCAATTCAGCGTTTGTATCCTTAGCGCTCTTATAATCAAGGAATCCCTTGGCAAGAAGGGCAAGAATAATTACAAATCCAAGAGCAATAACGAGAGGAGAAAGCTTTCCGTAATTGGTTGCATTCTTCTGTCTGTTAGCCTTTGCTCTTGAGAAGAATCCTACAGGAGCATAGATAGCACCGATTGAAGCTACGTAATTGTAAAGGTCGGCATTATCACCGAGAACGGAGTAGGATACGTTCTCGAGCTTTCTGAGAACGCTGACCTTAAGTCCGAGCTCATTGGAAAGCAGATGTGAAATTCCGTTTATTGATCCGCCGGCACCGCAGACATAGCAAAGATCGAGAGGATTTGAAGAGTTAGTTGAATTATAGTAATTCAAAACTCTCTGAATACCCTTTACAAGATCCTCGAGGCTGTCGGTAACTGCCTGACGGGCATTAGTCATAGCCTGGCCCTCTGAAGGCTCGGGCATATCTTCATTATCCGTAATAGCGGTTCCTTCATTAAGAGTCTTGCGGATGCAGGCTCTCTTCATCGCGATATTGCGTGCATCAAACTCACTGACTGCCTGGAATGCAGGCTGATGCATGATCTCCTTGATCGCAGGGAGGAAACCGAAACCGATGTTTCTCTGAAGGAGAAGGCTCTCATTCTTAATGACGAGAACGGAAGTAGCATTCTCTTCTATCTTAAGAACCATCTTGCACTGAGATTTATTCTCAGATTTAAGTACCTGATATACGGAGTTGGCAACGTTGTCAACCTGCACAAGAACAAGTCCGCAGGATGCTGCCAGCTGCTTATAACTCTCTACAAGATTATTCTCGGCAGCCATGATGGATACGCGGAGCTTTCCGGCATCTTTTCCTTCATCAATGGTTCCGAGAACGGTGTAAGCAACCTGATAATTGTCGAGATCGATGGGGAAATAATCAGACAGGTTAGTCTGGATCATCGAATCAAGCTGAGCAGACTTCATCTGAGGAAGCTGCTGTTCACGGGTTACGATCTTGGTCGAGGATATGGTGAATATGACATTCTTTGTACCCTTGATCCTGTTGGAAACCAGAGCCGTTCTGATTGCATTGGCAACGGCATCGGGGTTGATGAGATATCCATCATTGATGGAGTTCTCGGGTGTGTTGCAGACTACATGATAATAAACCCTGGGGTTTGATGTCTTGTAGTCCATCTGGACGATACGGATGGTTGTGTTACTGAGCTCAATACTTAGAATCTTTGAAGCCATATCCTACCCTCTTTAATAATTTATTATGAACAGATTTCCGGATCATCTGTTTCATTTAAAATAAGATAAAACCAGCCAAGAGGCTATCTAGATATCCGAAATACGCGGATATAATCCTTTCGCCGAACAATACGGCAATAACAATTCCTGCGGAAAGATAAGGACCCATTGCCAGCACATGAGACTCTCCGCTGATCTTCATGCGTGCTATATGTATAACAGAACCTAAAAGACAACCAAGGAAAAAGGCCAGAACGATCAGTTTCCATCCAAGCAGAAGCCCTGCGGCTCCCATAAGCTTGACATCTCCGCCGCCAATGCCTCTTCCTTTGGTTGCGTAAAAGATCAAAAGTAGTGGAATACTTACTGATACCAGGCCGATAATAAATTCAGGCCAGGAATTGTGATCTTTGAGAAATTCGCAGATCACTCTTATCGTACCCAATACCAGTATAAAAATGTTAAATCCGACCGGTATTTCGTACGTACGAAAATCGATCACACTCAGTGCGATCAAACTGCTGAATAATCCGCAAAACAGAAGGGTTGTAATGCTGAGATCATAGAACAGAAAAGATAATAACCACAGAATTCCGTTCAGAAACTCAATGAGAGGATACTGAACCGAAATTTTAGACTTGCATTTCCGACATTTCCCGCCAAGTGTCAGCCAGCTGAATATAGGTATGAGATCATACCATTCAAGCTGATAGCCACAGCTCATACAATGAGAGCGGGTCTTCACAAATTCTTCCTTCTTCGGGATACGGTAGATCAGAACATTCAAGAAGCTGCCTACCGTTATCCCAAATAGGAAGATCATTATTCCGATGTATAGCCGGAATTCAAACATTTAGATAAAATCAGCCTGCAGTAGAGGTCTTGTAAGCAGATGCTCCTGCCTCGGTGGTAAGAGTGTGGCTTCCAAGAGTTACGTAGCAGGTTCCGGTAGTAGGATTGTAGTGAGCGATGAAAGAAGTTCCCTTCTCGATGTTGGATGATCCTACAGGATCCTCAGCGATGGTGGTAGGATGTCCGCTGTGTGCGGTAAGGGTGCTGTCTGCGGTTCCTGAAAGGGTTCCATCAGCGATGTCAGCGAGAACTGCTTCTCTGATCTCCTGAGCGGTAGAGATGTCGCGGCTTCTTCTGGACTGCTCAACATACTTGATGAACTGAGGTGCGAGAACACCAACGAGAACTGCCATGATGGCAATAACGATGATGAGCTCTACGAGTGAAAAACCATTGTTGTTCTTCTTCATAATAATTTCTCTCCTTTTAATATTGATTGGTTTTTATATCTCAAACGCCTCTGCCCTTCTACAAAGGCGATTGATTCGAAAGGTATTACAGATTGTCGAGTCCCTTGTACATTGCGAGCATGGGAGCCATAACTGCACCAATGAGTACACCGACTATGGCAGCAAGCACGATGATGATCATAGGCTCGAGCATTGCCATGAACGCCTGAACAGCCATCTCGACTTCTTCCTCATAGTACTCGGCGTTCTTATTGAGCATATCCTCGATATTACCGGTTTCCTCACCGATCCTTACCATATAGTAAACCATCGGAGGATAAATGCCCGCTTCCTCGAGGGGCCTTGAAAGTGGCTGTCCGATCGTGATCTCCTCTTTGGCATGTTCAAGTGCTTCTTTAAAGTAAACATTGGACATAACGCCCGAAGTAATATCAACAGCTTCAACAAGAGGAAGACCTGCCCCGATAAGAGTACTGAGAGTTCTGGACATAAGAGCCGAAGCACTCTTTACTGTAATGTCATGGGTAAGCGGAAGCCTGATAGCGAGTTTGCCAAAGAAATGCTTGCCCTGATCAGTATTTTTGAAGGTTATGATTCCGAATACGATCGCACCGACAAGAGGAACGATGATAAACCAATAGTTCTTAAGTCCGTCGGACATCGCAACAACCGCTTTGGTAATTGCGGGAAGTTCGGTATCCATCTCAGCGAACATCGAAGTGTAAGTAGGAATAACAACTTCAAGCATTACGATGACAACGACTATTGCAACGATAACAACGATTATAGGGTAGATCATCGCCTTCTTGATAAGAGCCTGAGTCTTGGATGTACGCTCAAACTGCTTAGCCATACGGTCGAAAGCTATATCGAGTGAACCGGATGCCTCTCCGGCTGTAACCATGCTTATAAGAAGTGAAGGAAAGATCGTGGGGAACTCAGCCATAGCACCGGAAAGGGTCATACCGGTCTCAGTGCTGGTTCTTACATCAAATATTGCTTCTCTGAGTTTCTTATTCTCAGTTGATTCGCCAAGCATCTGCAACGAATCAAGTATCGTGACACCTGCTCTGATCATCGAAACGAACTGACGACAGAAAACGGAAAGATCTCTGACTGAAGGGCCCTTACTAAAATCAAACTTAATGTCCTTGCTGATAGCGCTACGTGATCCGACGCTTACAACCGTAAGTCCCTGAGCTTTAACGCTGTCTCTTGCTCTATCAATGTTATCCGCTTCAAGGGAACCTTTGATGAGTTTACCTTCAGCATTAATAGCTTCATAAGCAAAATTTGCCACGACCGAAACCTCCTAGGAATTCTTGTTTACGTTTGAAATAATACAATTTTTTAAAGAATTATTCAACATTTATTCACAAAAAAATTAATATTTTATTAACTTTATGCATTTAGTATCAAAATCATTTTTGTTAATTGTGCACAATGGACAAGAAAATGCTTCAAAAAAATGCTTATGAGTTCAATTTTTTCCTTTTCATATATAAATACAGGATCAATACGGCTATTCCAATTACCGAAATTGCCGATCCTGCAGCCAAACCGGGAACAACATAAGAGATACTGTACTCATGTGTTCCTGCAGGTACAGAGATCATCACCAGGCCGCCTCTGTAAGCGGTATAAGGAACTTTTGATCCGTCTATTCTGACCGTGAAACCATTCTCATACGGAATAAGAAAAACGACTTCGGATTCTCTTTCAAGTGTGATATTTCCCGAAATCCCGTCATAAGAAGGCTTAACTTCGGAAAATACCGGAGTGACTGATGAGACGGCATTTTCGAATGCTTCGGGATCCATGGTATAGAAGAATACCTCAGATTCAGGATATCCGGATGAAAACTTAAATGTTAACGTAGTTCCGTCACTGTAGCCCAGATCAACAATATATCTGAACCCGACTTCGACAAACTTGGCTATCAATTCATCACCCAGATATAACTCATCATTACAGCTGAAATGGTTTTCATAATAATCCCTGGGAGAAACATAGAAATACAAATGCCTCCCGGCCTGCGGAGTCACAATAAGCTCTTCGGTAAACGCAAATGATGGATCATCAAAGTTTTTGAGGCTTTCAATCTCACACTCTTCAAAAATGCCGTTTACCGATGTAATATCCGAATACAGAAGGTTAATGTTGTAAAACGGATCATAATTAAATTCAGATGACGAGTCATAATACGGAACAGAAAATCCATATTCAAAGCAATTATTCAATTTATAGATCCTGAATGAATCATCTCCCCAGACAGGAGTCATATATCCGGACATTTCTGTTTCCGGGAATGAATTTTTAAAATCAGCAGCATAGCCCACTCCCAAAACATTGGCATTGGCTGCATTCAGCCCCTCATCATCCTCAATATTAAATACATAATCTACGCCCAAGTTCCTTATAAAAGAGGATAAACCGAGATTATACGAGGATGAAAAATAATCAAGCGTGGGAACGCCAAAGAGCAGTCCATCGTTAGACGAATACTCATAATTTGAGTAAAGAATTTTTCCGCTGTCAATGGCATACTCCTTGATCAGTTCACTGATAGAAACCATGACCTCATAATCATATCTGTTAAAGCGTTTGCCTATATCTTTATCCGACTCAACACGACTTACAACATAAGAAGAATTAATATACAAATCAAAGCATGTAATAAATGTCAAGACCAGGTATACATAAACAGAAATATTTTCATTCTTTGCCTTATTCCTGATCGTTTCAAATATATGGCCCAGCAATTCGGCTGAGAGAATGATCATAAAGAACGTAAATGTAAAAGAATACCTGGCAGGGAAACAGTTTGGGATCTTCAATCCATGCCATAGAACATCGAGATAGCCGATGCAAAATGAAAAATAATAGAACGCACATACGCATATGACTGTGACCTTCTTGCGGATGCTGAACTTCTTCATAAACAGACCGCTCACAAGCAGTGCAGAGCATAATATCCCGCAATAAACCGCCGGAGAATCCGAGGGAATAACTCCGTCATAGGCAAAAGGAAGTAATTGTCTCGAAACATTCAATACATTTCTTATAAACAGATCTATATGCTTATCACCTTCAGCAAGCTTGCCTCTTCCGAAGTCAATAAAAACAGGAAGCCACAGCCAGGCTGATAACATAACGGCAAGAACGGATGAACCCGCAAGAGTTAAAAAGGTATTTAAAACACTCTTAAGCTCAGTTTTCTCCGAACATATACGATACAGAAAATATATAACCGCAAAAAATGCGATCATAAAAGCGGTATAATAGTTCAGCATTACGGAAGCCGCAAAAGAAACAATGAAAAGTGCACTGCTCTTCTTCTCTATGATACGGTCCATTCCCAGTATGACAAGAGGAAGCATCATTACTCCGTTAAGCCACATCGGAAGTATCATATACATCATGTTATAAGTCATCAGAGCATATGAAACCGATAAAATGACAACGATGAAAGTATTTGAAATACGGAGATATCCTTTTTTCAGATATATGCTCATCGTCAGGCCGCATAATGCTATTTTGACCAATATGATAAGATATATCGCGTCCGGAAGGTGATAAGCATCAAATAACAGAACAATTAGCGATATAGGATCTGCCAGATAATATGCCCATGTTCCAAAAAAGCTTCCGCCCAGACCGGAAAGCGACTGATACATAATATTATTGAATCCGCTTCCCATCTTGCTCAGGAAAGACAGGAACGGTGCATACTGAGCACCCAGATCGCTGATAAGGATGGTTTTTTCGCTGCCAAAATTAATCCCGTTAATGTACAGGCTGATATAAAGGATCACAGCCGGTATAACGGCGGAGAATATATATACGGATTTTGAAAACTTATTTTTCATTATTTTGCACAGATCCATTCTTTCGGCGTACAGAGAAATATAAAAGCAGCAAGGAAAGGGCGGCGATCAGACTTACAATCATCCCCGGAAATAATCCCGGAGGAAGATAACGGATCTCAATATTATGCTCTCCCGCTTTTACTTTGATAAGCATAAGGGCTTTTCTGTAAGATTCATAATCCGTCCTTACTCCGTCAACATATACTTTATATCCGTCTTCATAAGGAATTGTGACAAGAACATATGAATCATCGAATGATATACCCTTAAGCACTATACCGGAATCATTGATCGATTCAACTTCATAAGCATCAGCCAGGTGATCATTAACAATACTGTGAAGCAGTCCATCATTATATCTGTATATATATGTATCTCCGATCTCTGAAATCGAGGAGTCCAGCGTCAGGATATTTTCAGAGCCTCTTTCCAAATATCCCAGATCATTTAGAAAAGTAAATTCAGCATTTCTGAAAAGAGGATTCTTAGTGCCATTAAAATAATAATCGGCATATGCATCTGTCGGGTCCGTAATCCTCTCCTTCCACGCAGATCTGGATTCTTTACCGTATATGTCAATGTTTTCGGAATAAAACCAGTAATGTCCGTCATCGATACAATTAAATATATAATCCCTTGATGCTATTGTCGCATTCCCCAGAAAGGCATCCGGTTCACGGACTGCAAGATCGTAATCCTGTGCTTCAAATAGCTTCTCATTTTCTGTGCATAGACCAAGCTCTTCAAATACGATATTCATATTCTCAAACTTATTTTCCGTAAACTCAGTATCACCGTTTGCCTTTAGATCAACTCCAAACGCCAAAGGAAGGCAATCATTATTCCTGTATATATCGAACCCTCTGTATTCACCGATCCGTTCGTAATAATCCGAATAATCCTTATGCCAGGACAAAAAATACCCGACGTCAAAAAGGCTTGAAGTAACAGGGGTCATTCCCCATTCAGTAGTGGTATGAAATGACGAGCCAAGACCGATATCCGAAAGAAACTTGGAAACAGGATAATTGTAACTTGAACTGAAGCGTTCGATCCCATCATAACCGAAAAGTGCTCCGTCAAAATTGGAAAATCTGAAATCCTTACTGATCCTGTAATACTCAAGTGCTGTATCGTTATCTGCAAGTGACTTCAGACCGTCCATGACATCGCAGTACCTGAGATATTCTTCCCTGTTTGAATAATACTTTTCCACGGCGTGTTTGGAAAGAATAAACGATCCGTTTAAGAACATTTCAAAAAATGTATAGATTGAAAATACAACAACCACCAGCCGTATCAGGCTTTCGTTTTTTTGCGTTTTAAACTCGTTAACCCTTTCAAACCCTCGTGCCGCAAAGCAAACCATAAAGAAAACAAATGTAAATGCATATCGAAAAGAAAAGCCTATAGGGTTACGGAAACCGTGCCATATCCTGTCCACCGGACCGAAAATGAACGAAACAAAATATATAACCAATATCAGCAAGCCTGCGATACGCGCTTTAATACTCTTCTTACAAGCCAGGAACCAGATAAGCGCAAAGACAAGAACAATGCTTCCGCAGAAAATATTCGGTGGACAGACATCATCAAGCGATCCGTATTTCATGGGTGCTAAATTTCGGAGAACAGCAAATAAAGAATTCTTAATAAAAACACTCTTCTGTCCGTTGGAAGCTTCGATCAGCTTACCTCTTCCGAAATCAAGGATAACCGGGATCAGAATAAATGCAGATAATAATGCGGAAAGCAATCCATGACAAGCAAAAGAAAGAAGCCGTCTTATACATTCCCTGAAAGAATACCCGTTCTCAACAATTCTGAAAACAAAATACATAGTGATCGTTATGACTGCCATGTAGCAAATATAATAATCACAGATAATACAGAAGCTCAACAGAAAAATGAAGGGGAAGCTTACAGATCCCTCAATGATCTTCTCGAGTAGCAGGGCAAGAAGAGGGAGAAACATAACCAGATCCAGCCACATCGGTGACATGGAGTACATAAAATTATATGACATAAGCCCGTAACAGCAGGATAAAACGATCGCAGGTAGCTTTCCCAGGTCATTTATAGTTTTATTAAGAAATATCGACATAAATGCCGAACTGAACCCTATCTTCAGAATTGTCATAACATAAACGGCATCGGGAAGATCCTGAAGCGAAATAAATGAATAGAGATAATCAAAGGGAGAAATATAAAGTACTGCGGTGCCGAAGAAACCGCCTCCGAGAGCACCGGACATACTGTAGAAAAGAGAATCAAACCCGGGACCGCCACTGATAATATAACCGTAAAATGCGATCAGCTGGGCTTTCATATCATAGATAAATATCGTATTGACCGATCCCGGATATATACCCACGTTGGCAAAAGCCAAAACAGCCACTAAGACCGTAAGCAAAAAAGAAGATATATAAATGAATATAGTCTTAAGTTTCTTAGCCATCGACACTTCCATACACATCCGTCAATCCTATAAATGGAGAATATTCATTGATCAATTCATATGAATAACCCGTCTGCTCCTCAAACTCTCTCTTTATTCCTTCTATGGTTTTAGCGGTTTCCGGAGGAGTGAGTCCAAACTGGGCAAACTCCATATCATTTATGTATTCTTCCTTTTCTTCATCGGTGAGCAGGTCCTCTTTGAGCAGGATAAACAGGCATTCTTTATCCATTTGAGGAAAAACATAATCCTCTTCCAAAACAAATTTCTGGTAATCGACATATACATTATCGGAATGCATAAGAATGGGGCTGAGATAAATCATATCCCTTCCCGATTTGATGACAACATAACAATCCTTGCCGTCAACTTCGGCAGTAAAGCTCTTGTCATCCATGGTATCAAATCTGAACATATGAGTCAGGAGATCGCTCCTGTAATTCTGCAGCGCAAGTACGGCAAATATCGCCACTACCCCGAAATAACACAAAATTTTTCTCTTTGAAGCTTTGTTATATATATTCCCGATGAGTACACCAACCAAAGAAACATATACGATTATGAATACAGCCATTGCAGGGAAAAAGTATCTTTCCGTAAAGCCCATATTTGTAAGGGTTGCGGAATACGGGATCACAAACAGATAAAAGATTGCAGATAATAAAGCAACCAATATAGATATATCGAATTGCTTAAAGAATGCTTTTAATACTCCGAATACTTTAGTGAAGACCTTCTTTGATCCGGCAATTATTTTTTTCATCCACTGTTCATTCCTGAACAGGAAACAGACAAGTGTTGCCATTATGGCAAATAATACAATTGCCCCAATGACAGTAATAACATCAAATATAGTAAATCTGATCGCAAAGCCTATCGTTCCGGTAAAGAACCTGATATTTGCAATGTTCAAGTCAAAATAATAAGGATATGTATAATAGCCTGTACTCGATGTATCCCCCGATGAATATGGAAGAAGCAGTCTGAGGGATTCGGGATAGATCACAAAAAAGCACACAACAGATAAAAGCATAATCAGGCACAGGCACAAAGAAGAGCGCCAGCGCTTTTTTATAAGCAGTGCCAATGCGCCGAATAAAGTGAAAGCAAATGCAATTACCAAAAAATAGAAATGTGTCAGATAACCCAGAATTGAGGGGATAAGAAGGCATATAAAATACGGAACACAATTACCCTTCCTGCATTTAATGATCTTGGTAATAAGCCAGAATAATGCCAGCGCAAAAAGCGTAAACATATGATAGACTCTCAGGAACAGAAAATTAGCGGTTCCGCAGCCTGAAAGAATATAATAAATGACCGAAAGAAAACCGCAGAATTTAGAATCGGTGATTTCAACAGATATCAGATATATTAAGATCAGACTAAGAATATAGCAAAACAGACTGATGGAAAATGCATACCACCAGGAAAATGTACCGGGGAAAAACGAACATACAAAGTGAAGCACAAGAATATACAAAGGCGGGCTAAGGTCAACTCTCGAATTATAAATTACTGAGTCAAAGGCAAATCTGTGATCCGGAGAAACAGTAATATAATCCTTAAAAACCTCTCCCGAGATCCACTCACCGTAGTTCTTATAATCCGATACATTAAAATCATAATAGATCTGCGGATCATAATAGCTGTTTGCAAAGCCATAGCTCCATGTTTCATCAACATGATGGCCGTCACGGGCATTAAACAGAAAAACCAGTCTGATAACCGCAAACAGTATGATCATCCCCAGCCACAAAGCGGCAGGAATCTTCTTAAATACAGATAATGATTTATTATTTGACATTGCCTTATATCCTTTATGATTTATTTGATCGCCTCAAGTATTATCCGGGCAATATATTCAATCTTCTCATCTGTCATACCGGGATAAACCCCGACCCAGAAACTGTCATTCATGATGCGGTCGGTATTTTCGAGATTCCCTACAACCCTGAAGCCTTCACCCGTTTTTCTCATTTCATCGAAGCATGGATGCATAATGAGATTTCCGGCAAACAGCATTCTGGTCTGGATTCCGTGAGCTTCAACATAATCTACTACGTTCTTACGGTCGGTTCCGGGCCTGCATGTCATGATATACCCGAACCAGCTCGGATCAGAGTCTGCCGTAGCAATGGGGAGAATAAGCTTTTTCTCGGCATTACCGGCCTTAAGCAGTTTTGACAGCAGTTCAAAATTGTGCTTTCTCTTCTCCACAAATCCCGTGATCTTATCAAGTTGCGCGCAACCCACTGCCGCCTGCATGTCGGTAGCCTTCAGATTATATCCGAAATGAGAATATACATATTTATGGTCATAGCCGTAAGGAAGCTCGCCGAACTGACCGTCAAAACGGTGTCCGCAGAGATTATCCCTTCCCGAAGGGCATACACAGTCCCTGCCCCAGTCTCTCATTGAACGGATGATCATATTGAGAAGGGCATTATCCGTATATACAGCTCCGCCCTCTCCCATTGTCATATGATGAGGCGGATAGAAGCTTGATGTGCCGATATCACCTACTGTACCGGTATATTTCCACTGTCCGTCAATGAAAAACTTGCTTCCGAGTGCATCACAGTTATCCTCGACAAGCCAAAGTGAATGCTTCTCGCAAAATCTCCTGACAACATTCAGATCGAAAGGATTTCCCAGCGTGTGAGCGATCATAACCGCCTTGGTCTTATCGGAGTATGCCTTTTCAAGCATTCTTACATCGATATTGTATCCGGGGACGGTTACATCGACAAAGACAGGCACCGCACCGTACTGAATGATCGGAGTGACGGTTGTAGGGAAACCTGCAGCTACGGTAATGATCTCATCTCCGCGTTCAACCTTCCTGTCTCCGAGAAGAGGCGAAGTAAGAGCCATAAACGCTATCAGGTTCGCTGACGAGCCCGAATTAACAAGGCTGCAATATTTTATTCCCAGATAATCTGCGAATCTCTTCTCGAATTCTTCCGTGTATCTTCCCGAGGTAAGCCAGAATTCAAGCGAAGAATCAACCAGATTCACCATCTCTTTTTCATCATAAACCCTGGATGCATACGGAATACGGTCGCCCTCTATAAAACCGGATGCAGTGGTATGATAATTTCTGGCATACTCCGCTACCAGATCAAGTATTTCCTTTTTTGCCTCATCCTTCGTCTTCATCAAAGCCCACTCTTTCCTGCTCTATCACAAGGGGAAAATTCCTCGTTCTCTTAAATATCTCGCCAATGTATTCACCGATGATACCGATGAACATAAGAAGTACTCCGCCGATGAAGAAAAGCCCGATCAGCATGGGAGCCTGACCTGTATCAAACCTCCACCAGTCCATGAGTTTCCATACAAAGTATACGATGCCCATCACAAACGAGAAGAATGAAATTGTAAATCCCCAGACTACGGCAAGCTTCAGAGGAGCCTGCGAGGTACTGATAAGCGTCTGGAAAGCATATTCAATATAGCTCTTGAAATTATAGCTGCTCTTTCCGTGCTGTCTCTTGGGCTGGCAATACCTGACTAGTGACGCTTCATATCCAAGCTCCGCAACAATATGCCTTAGCGAAGGCTCAGGCTCATTGAGCTGCTTCATCACCCTGATCACGGATGAATCATACAACCCCCATCCGGTCGTCTGCTTGTATTGCTTGGTATCGGAAAAATGAGCGATTATGCCGTAATAAGCTTTTCTGAGGCCTGACATGATCCTGCTTTCTTCGGACATATCCTTCTGTCCCAGGACAACCTTGTAGCCCTTCTCCCATTCGGAGATAAGGGTAGGAATAAGCTCGGGAGGATCCTGAAGGTCGGCAGCCAGTGAAATCGCACAGTCTCCGCTTGCCTGAAAGAGACCGTACATGGCATTCCTTAAGGGACCGAAATTCCGGACATTTCGTATTCCTTTGATATGGGGATCGTTTTTAGATTCGGTTTTGATCTTATCCCATGTAGAATCAGTGGACCTGTTATCCACAAGTATATGCTCATAGGGATAATCAATACCGGACATTACTTTTCTGACCTGAGAGATCAGTTCACAGATATTGTCTTCCTCGTTATAGCACGGAGTTACTATACTGATCATTTTACTCATAATACTCCCCTCAAAAGCTTACTCGGATAATTCCCTGAAAAAACCGTAAACCCTTGTAAATCCTTCTTTAACGTCTATCGGATGCGACCACCCGAGCCCGATCAATTTATCTTCAACAGGGCGGTTCTGTTTATTTACCGTATCCTGAAGATAAGCATCATTATCTTCCCTGTTTTTGAACGTGACATTTACCTTCTTATCGGGAATGTCCGCGATCACCCCCGCAAGCTCCCTTATCGAGACCATCTGATCGGTATTCGTAACATTATAAGCTTCTCCGGACTTACCATTTAACAGAAGAAGCATATACGCCGCAACCGCATCGCTCAGATAGCAAAATGCCCTTTTTGCAAGACCGTTACTGTGAAGACAAATGTCATTACCGTTTACGGCATCCCTGATAAAGCTTGCAAACACTCTCGGATCGTTCTCAATGTCCATTGTGGGTCCGTATGTATGCCCGACTCTGGCCATAACTGTCCTGACACCATACTCTCTTGAATATGAAGCAAGAAGAGTTTCAGCGATCCTCTTGCTTTCACTGTAGCAGCTGTGAGGATCCAGAGGATCAATCCTGCCGGTTGTTTCTTCTGTTATGCGGTCAGGATCATCGACTGCACCATATACATCACAGGTACTGAGGAACAGAAATCCCTTTAATTCATCCTTATCACAGTTTTTCAAAAGCTGATAGGTTCCGACGGCATTCGGCTCGATGACTTCAACGGGATTCGTCTCATAAAGCCTTGGATTTGCAAGCCCTGCGGCATGTATTATGTAATCAGCTTCAAAAACAGCTTCGCAGTCTTCGGAAACAATATTTTCACTTATGTAATAGAAATATTCCCTGTCAAAATATATACCGAATCTTTCCCTCGCCTTATCTTCCTTTCTTCCCTGGGCAAGGATATCAACTTCAATACCCTTCTTTTCCCTCAGATAGATCAGAAAATAGACAATATAGGAAGCCAGCATTCCATATGAACCGGATATATAAACCTTCTTACCGTTTAAAACTGCCCAGTCATATCCTCTGGAATATATCTCTTCCATATCTGCGGTTATGATCCTGCTTCCAAGAAAATCTTTCATCCGATATATTCCCTGATCTGTTTATCCATACATTCGCGGACATTTCCGCCGGAAATCCGGTTCTTGGTCCATTCAACGGTATTCTCTACTGCCTTATCTATATCCCATTTCGGCGCCCATCCGAATGTCTTTTTAAGCTTGGTACAGTCAAGCTTGAGAAATGTCGCCTCGTGAGGACCGCCGTCATATCTGTCGATCCACTTTAGGCCATCGCCCCAATGCTTCACGAACAGATCAGCAAGTTCACCGGTTTTGACACAGTCTTTATCATCAGGACCCACATTATAGTATCCCGAAAAAGAGATATCTTCATATTGCTTAGCCGCTATCATAAGATACGCGCATACCGGCTCGAGTACATGCTGATAAGGTCTGATCGAATAAGGATTTCGGACAATTATATCCTCTCCGTTAACCGCAGCCCTGACACAATCCGGAATTATCCTGTCTCTGGCAAAATCACCGCCGCCTATGACATTGCCGGCCCTTGCGGTTGATACAGCTGTATTTCCGGAGGAGAAAAAGCTCTTCTTATAACTGTGGGTCACAAGTTCGGAGCAGGATTTAGAATTGGAATATGGATCGAATCCGTCCAACGGTTCATCCTCTGTATAGCCCCGCTCTCTTTCCTTGTTCTCATAAACCTTGTCGGTCGTGACGTTCAGAAATGATCTGACACAAGAGTGCAGGCGGATGCATTCAAGAATATTAACCGTACCCATAACATTTGTATCAAATGTAAGGACAGGTTCCTCATAACTAAGCCTGACCAACGGCTGGGCAGCCATATGAATAACGATCTCAGGTTTATATTCGTCAAAAACAGACTTAAGATGCGCAAGATCGCGTATGTCACCTACGATATGTGTGATCTGATCCCTGACACCGCTTAGGCCGAATAATTCGCTTTCATCAAGCGAATACCCGATCACTTCAGCTCCCGCATTAACAAGCAAAGCGGACATCCAGGATCCCTTGAATCCCGTATGTCCGGTTATCAAAACCTTTTTGCCTTTATAAAACGAAGGATCGAAGTTCATCTGAGCGCGTCTTAATCCTCCCACTTCTTCCAGGGAGCGCTATCTGATTCAAGAAGCTTTTCAAGCTGCTCCTTCTCACGCAGGTTATCCATACATTGCCAGAATCCTCTGTGCATATATGACATCAGCTGGCCTTCGTCTGCAAGCTTCTCCAGAGGATCTCTTTCAAATATTGTATCATCCCCATCGATATAGTTAAAGATTTCGGGATTCAATACCATAAATCCGGCATTTATGGGCGAGCTGTCGCTGATCTTCTTCTCACGGAAGGATTTAACGGCATTGTCTCCTCCGATATCAAGCACGCCCTTGGACTGATCCTGCAAAACAGCGGTAAGAGTCGCAATCTTCCCGTGGCTCTTATGGAATTTGACGAGTTCGTTAATATCTACGTCGCAGACACCGTCACCGTAGGTCATCAGGAAAGGTTCGTTTCCTACATACTTCTGAATCCTCTTGATCCTGCCGCCGGTCATGGTATTAAGTCCGGTATCAACAACCGTGACCTTCCAAGGCTCAGCATGGCATTCATGGATCGTTGTGGTTTCATCACCATTTCTGTAATCAAATGTCACATCACTGCTGTTCAGGAAATAATCCGAAAACCACTGTTTAAATGCCTGCTGTTTATATCCCGTACATATAATAAATTCATCAAATCCGTAATAAGCATAGCACTTCATGATATGCCAAAGGATCGGTTTTCCGCCTATTTCAATAAGAGGCTTGGGCACATTGGCACTTTCCTCGGATATTCTCCTGCCAAAACCGCCTGCAAGCAATACTACTTTCATTTAAATCTCTCCCCATTCCATACAATCACGCAATTCATCACGATCAAGAAGCGGTGTCATGTCCTCAAGAGGCCTGCTCTCCATCTGACCCTTTTCATTCATGAAATTGCTCTGTTTAGGTAGTACCTTCTGCATTATATCAGTTTTTACCCTGCAAACAACAGGGCCGTCATGATCAAGGACTTCTTTTACCTTCTCAATTAGCTCTGATTCCTCGGAGATCTCCATACCCTTGATACCGAAGGCCTCCGCCACATACTTCATATTCGGCAGAGTAAGGCCGGATTCTTCGGTACATCCGGTCAGATGCCCCTTGAAATTACCGCTCTGGGAATGCCAGATCATGCTGTATCCGGAATTATCGGCTACGAAGATCTTCACGGGAAGATTCAGCCTTCTGATGACTTCAAGCTCCTGAATATTCATGGCAATGCTTCCGTCACCGGTAACACAGATCACTCTCTTACCACCGGAACCAATACAGCTTCCGACACAGGCCGGAACATCATATCCCATGGCCGCCATACTCTTATTAAGAAATGCTCTCTGGCCCTTCTTAAGTCTCAAAACCTTCATTCCGATATCTACGCTTGTTCCGGAGCTCGTAAACTGATATACATCTTCCTGAGTCATCAGATCGGATATCGCATCAAAAAGCCTGTAAAGGCTTACATAGCCCTTTCTGGGATCCTGTTCAGGGATCTCTACTGGGTATTTTGATCTCATCTCCTTGCAATGCTCTATCCAGGATGTATGTTCCTCAGTATCGAACAGATCCTTTTTGCTAAACAATGAATCAATAAATGCACCTGCATCGCAGGCAACCTTCATCTGGGGATGCAGGTTCTTTTTTTTCATCTCATTTTCGTCAATATCGACCATAACATGGAATGCATTCCGCAGATAACCGTCAAAGTTATAACCGGTATTAAGAAGGCTGAGCCTGGTACCTATCGAAAGAACAAAATCCGCGTTCTGCAGGATAAGATTTGCACTTCTGTGACCGACTATATTGGGCCTGCCGAAATAATAAGGATGATCATCCTCAAGAAGATCAACTCCGTTCCAGGATACAAATGCAGGTGCCTTAAGAAACTCAACAAGCTTCCTGGCCTTATCCGCAGCGTGAGAAAGCCTGACACCGTTTCCAAGGATTATCGCAGGCCTCTTGGCTTTATTAAACTTATCGATAACACGATAGATGACCTCATCAGAAACCACGGCGGGTTCATCGTCCGAAGTGTATCCTCCAAGCGAATCAACATCTATATCCGAAGCCTGAATATCAAGAGGGATATCGATCCATACGGCTCCGGGCCTACCTGATACTGCTATATGTGCAGCCTTTTCGAGCTCATATTTTACGGTCTGCGGATCCATCAGCCGGACAGCATACTTCGAATAAGGCTTTACCATCGAAATGATATCAACCTCCTGTATGCCGAACTGACGGACATTCTGATCCCCGACAAGGTCAGCCCTCTTGGCCTGGCCCGATATGAAGATAACGGGTATGGAATCCATATATGCGCCGCAGAGACCCGTAATAGCATTGGTGGCACCGGGACCGCTGGTAACAAGGCAGACACCTATACCCTCACGTATCCTGGCATAGCTTTCCGCAGCCACTGATGCTCCCTGCTCATGAAGCATAAAGACTCCCTGCACTTCATCACTGCTTCCGAGGGAATTATTCAGATGCATCGCACCGCCGCCGGTAACACAGAATACCTTATCGACACCGAGACCTGCTATAAACTTTATGACATAATCAGATACTTTCATTATCTTTGATCCTTATATCATATTTGGTGATCACCATCATTGTAAGTGCGCATATACTCACCGATAAAGTGCGGAACGTATACCAGTAATGTATCCAGGAATGATTCGGCATCATGAAATACCAGGCAAACGGCAATATTGATACGGCCAAAAGAACGCCATCTGCAATCCCGAAAATATGATCGCCGATCTTTTTCC
>JAEEGL011384137.1_pt1 | contig 45919 bp, 45 predicted proteins | sample 9134231 | NCBI WGS metagenome assembly JAEEGL01 (sample SAMN16246548, study PRJNA631951) | gut metagenome | biome: gut microbiome; feature: rumen; material: fiber-attached | host: Bos | place: Iran: Karaj | collected 2018-10 | reverse complement strand
TACATAAAGCAACTCCGTAAAGTAAATAAAATCCATAGACATATCGCTAATCAGCGTCTGGATAACCTGCATCAAATATCTACGAAGATAGCCAATTCGTATGATGTTGTATGCGTGGAATCCCTGAACATGAAGTCTATGTCAAATAAAGGTTTTGGTAACGGCAAAGCTACTCTTGATAACGGATATGGCATGTTTCTGTTGATGCTTGAGTATAAGTTGTCAGCGAGAAACAAGTATTTTATCAAGGTAGATAAGTGGTTCCCGTCATCACAAATATGTCATTGTTGTGGAGAGGTATATTCTGAGATGAAAAATCTCACTATCCGCACAATGAAATGTGATTGCGGTCTTACAATAAGCCGGGACCAGAATGCTGCTATCAACATCTTACGTGAAGGATTACGACTACTGAATGAAGTAGCTTAAACCAAATATATAGTAGGGATGGGATAGCCCTAACTTATACGCCTGTGGACACTGTGTAAGACGTTGAGTTACGTATCATCGTAGCCAACGCAGTAGTGGTTGAAACAGGAAGCTCCGACTTCTATAAGTCGGAGTAGTTCACTTGAGAATAATACAGAACATTAGTTCTCTCGATAAATATTTTTAAATGGAAGGAAATAAAAACAAAATATGTTTAGAACTATTAAAAAAATCAAAATGATCATCAAATTGGCAGGAATCATCGTTACATTAGGAGCCCTCAGTGGAGCATACTTTGAATCAAACGCCACAGAGATTTACGATCCTAATAACACCCTGGAATTCATTCCTTCGCAGGAAAAAGAAGTGTATTACTTCGCTCCGGAAGACGAAGAAGAGGAAGAAGCTGAAGAAGAGGAAGAAAATACAGGCGAACTCCACGAACTGACAGAGGAGGAATTTAATGCAATAATGGCGATGGATGGATGGGTCACTATCGCCGAGAGAGATCCCGAAACCGACGAAATGGTAGTTAATCCCGATTGGACTAAATCCGAGGATAATCCGTATGTTACAGAGGACGATTATCTTGAACATGGTTACCTTAATCTGACTTCAAGCCTTTGCGAAGATGCTTTGGCTGAAAGGATCATAGTTACCGTAGATCTTCATAATGTAGATACAGGTGCGGTTTATACTTCATACATCATGCCTCAGAACGGATTTACCGATACCCTTAAACTTCCTGTCGGTACATATGAAGTAGATGGAATTGTCCTTGACAGAGCTTATGACGAAGATGATTACAAGACAACTTGGAAGAATGAATTTGAGACTATAGAAATTACCAGGGATGAGACTGTTACAAATGTTATTTACGTAACTCCCCACGATGTAGATGCTGTTATAAACAATAACATCTATGAAGAAATGATCGCAGAACAGGAAGCAGAAGTTGAGAGAACGAATAAGAATTATAGAGTGGTTCTCATTGTAGTTATAAGTATCATAGCAGTACTTGCGTTAGCAGGTATCGGGATTTTAATAGGAAGGAGAAGGGCTAATAGAGCAATGTAAAGCCCAACGAACAAGATGGAAAACATCATGGCCGTATTTGATCATATAAAGACGTTTCTATCTGAGTATAAGATAGGAGTGTATATTGTTCTGGGTATTCTGGGATTTTGGTTTATAGCTTCAAGAATCTGGATTTGGAATATCTGCTTTGAAGAGACCCGTTTTGATGCAAGAGAAACCAGCAGGCGCGTAGTTTCACGAAAAGTTGAGCGTATTATTGATGCTATAAAGTTAAAAAAAGTGAAGATGTTCATTGTGAGGAGAGCTGCGTATTTCTGGATACCCTTTGCACTCGTGCTTGGTTTAGGGCTCATAGCTTTTATCATGACCCTAATAACGCAGGTAAATCCATACGGGTTCTTTTATAGGATGGCTTCAGGATTTTTACACTTTCTTAAAACTCTTGGAATGCCGTTTGTAATATTCTCTGCAGTGCTTGCGCTTACTGCGTGGATAGGCAGAATATCTCCGTATATTCCCGTATCGGTCTACCTTTTTGCATTATCTTTCTGGGCGATAAATGCTGGCGTTAATGACGGAATACAAAAGACTCTTCTGTCTTTAGCTTTATTATCCTTGATACCGTTTGTGGTTTTGCTTATTATCTGGTTTTTAAAAAGAATAACTTATATCAGCATTAGACTGAGCAAAGCCGCCCAGTACAGACGTAAGTTTTCGTTTTTGCTATTAAGGTGGAAAGGCAATTATTAATGGAAAGAAGCCAATTAACAGAGAATATCATCAAACAGATGGATCCGGAAGAGCTTAATAGTATTTTACTTAAAACTTTTGTTAAGCCGATCCCTATATCTATAGAAAATATAGAAGATATGAATACTGCCGGGCGGCTTATGGCCTCGCTTACGAATGATTATTCATATCTGTCCGGTGTTCTGTCTTCGTTAAAGATATCAGCCAAGATAGCAAAAAGCCAGGGCTCTAAAGTAGAGTACAATGAAATGGTAATGAGGAGAGACTGCGTAGATATAATAGTAGATATAGTCAAGCAACAATATAGCGCTTTATCAAGGCTGATCACAATTAAGCAAGAGATCAACAACGAATTAAAAATGACCATGTGCTGACCAAAAGTATTGCCGTTAACATTTTTGAGTGTTAGCGGCATCTTTGTTTTATTCATTTGTAAAAAATCAAATATTCTAAAAGTTTTTTATGAAAAAAGTCACATAATATAAATGTACAAGATAACTGGAGAAACAAATTGTTTCTCTATTTTTATTATGGAGGAAATAAATAATGTTACTTTTAAAAAATGATTACGAGATCAAAAATATCAGTGATGAATCAGAACTTGATGATGCGATATCATTTCGTCTTCAGCACGATAGGATATTTAAGTCAAAGATCAGAGATTTATCACTGGCGAGAGTCAATGAGGGCGAAAGCTCAAGCGATTTCATAAAAAGAGTGAATGCAGCAATGCCCGAATCTATAGTTAAAGACAACAGCAACGGATTATTCCTTGAATTCTGGACCGAAGTAAACGGTACTATGAAAAGAGCTGTAGCCCCTATCAGATATACTGCACTGGACTCTATATACGAAAGAGCGAGAGTAAATTGTTTTACTATTTCAAATACAGACGAATCCGGTGATGCTCAGGCTATGGATATGGACGAAAAGATCAAGTTCATCAATAAAGCCTTTAAGCTCTATTCCGGATATGCTCAGATCCTTTTCAGAGATGAGAAGATCACTTCTGTAATGAGTAATCAATATTATCACATAACCATGGACTCTCTTAACAAAGGAATCCTTGCTCTTAAAGAGGACTTCCCGGACATGAAGTTTAAAAAAGCAGAGCTTAGTCATGAATTCTTTAAGGAGACCTACGATCTTCAGAGTGATGAACTTCAGGAAGATATCCTTTTAAACCTTAAAGAAGGAGGGGTAGATGCAGAGAATGTATCTATTGTTGTTAATGCTCATACTTGTGACCATGGTAAGATCGCTGCTACATTTTACGGCCAGATTATTGTGGATGATATTAAGCTTTTGTTTGGTTCTCCGGTTTCTGTAAAGCATTCCGGAAAGAAAAACGACGAGCACATCCAAAAGGCTGCAAAAGAGTTATATTCATCATTCAAAAACAACCTGGATAAGATCAAGGCACTGCCTTCGATCAGTATTGATAATCCGGATGGATGTTTGAGAATGATCGCGAAGGAATACAGGCTTCCTAAAAAAATCGCCTGTGAGCTTGCAGATACTCTTGTTGGTAAGACCGGAGTAACTGCTTATGAGATCTACTGGATGCTGAATAAGATCGTTCTTCTCGCTGAAGAGAGGGGATTGGAACCGCTCCGCATCATGGTGCTTCAGGATATGGTAGCAAGAACACTTAATACAAATTATAAGAAGTTTGACAAGGTGTTCATGTGGACCAGAGGAGAATCGGAAGAGTAAAAGGAGGAAAACCATTATGGTAAAGACAATTGATGATCACGGCAGATTCCTTATTGTGATCGAGCCCGTCGATGATGAGGCTAGGGAACTTATCAAAAAAATAAAAGAACTTTGTGGCCTTGAAGGGACAGAAGTTAAGGAGTTAAAGGGACTGGCAGACATTCCGCCCATCCCTGTAGCTGAAAAGACTGAGCCTACCAATAAGGCTGCGGAAAGAACAGAACAGGCTCCTGAGCAGGAAACCAACACATTCGTACCGGTTAAGGATACCGAGATCTGCGAAGGATTAAAGGCCTACGTTGATGCATGCAATAGCATTCGCGAGAAGAAGGTATCTCCGGATGAAAAGGATGAAGTGATCGCAAAGATCAAAAGATTTGCAGAGAACCTGAAGAAAACCGTTCCCAGCGGAAAGAACCTGCATTATATTATCGAAAACATGAGTAAGGTATTTTCTCCCAGAGTGCAGGAAAATGTGCTTAATGAGCTTAATCTTACTTACGACCAGTTGGTAAGAGCAACTGATGAAGTTATAAAGAAGGCTTATCAGATTGCTGTAGCGTAAAAGAGTGCTCACACCTAAAGAAAATAACATAATAATAAGAAAAAGCTCTCAAATTTCAATTTGAGGGCTTTTTTCTTCTTTTTAGAAACCTTCAAGAGCGAGATTTTTCCATTATAGTTGACTGTCTGAGATGTAAGTATCGTTAAGCTCAGGCTTATTATCGGAAACATCTGTATCTCGGCCCCTTCTGGAATTAAAGAGGTAGCGGTACTTATAGTAAGCAAAAAAGAAATCATCTTGCTGCTCCTCGGATAAGGATTCGTGCAGGAAATCTATCGGTGTCTCGAAATTGCATTCGGCTAAAGAAAGTTTATGGTCTTTGATGAACTTTCTTGAAGGATCGCTTAGCCTGGAATAAACATCTTCAAGATCCTTGAACTGATCACTTTTAAGAGCGTAGTTCATACAGATTGTTGCACGCTGATATCCATTTTCATCTTGGAAGAATTTCTTTGGATATCCTTTCTTTCTTACTACTCCGCCACATTCAACCAGTCTCTCGGATAATACATCTTTATAGATATTAATTACAAGCTGGTCTCGATCAAAGGATACTTTATCCGGAAAGATAAGATTCGCAAAGAATCTGGGATCGATTTCACCGTTGTATTCTTCGGGCATTTGGAGATAGCGGAACAGATTTGTGAGTTTCATTGTTTCCAATATCTCCTTGTTTATGGCCTTGACGCAGATTTCCGGAGTCCATTTCAGAAGAGTGACAAAAGCGTACCGAAGAATTTCAACAGCATGCTTTTTCTTTTCCGCATCGGACATATGATCCGGGAAACAAGCTCTGGGATAATTTGTTATCTCGCCGGACACTCTGTTTAAAGTGTATTTTAATAAGATCTTTTCATACGATACGATATACTCGGTCTGTCTCATACAAATATTCTATCCTTTCTGATTTGGCACGGTGAAGTGTGAACTTCCTGGTTATTTTTACTTTTTCATAATTGAAGAATCTTTAAACTAAAGCTACTTGCGTTACAAACTGTATAAACTTTGACGAAATGCGTTCAAAGTATTATAAATACAGCATTTATATTGCAACAATGGCAATTATACCGAACAAAAATACGCTTGTAAAGTTTTTTTTTGTATTTTACATCTCTTTTTTCAAAATAAATCACAAAATATATATGAAGGGAGGCGGATAAAGATCCGCAAATGATATATGGGAATGAGTTATGTACAGTATCTTACTGAACTTGCAAAGACAGAAGACGGAGTTTTTTATATTATGCAGCTTTTAGAGCGAGCATATGAGGGAAAAGATGTTGCGACACTTAACCACATTAAATTCAATTCTTTTGTTGCATCTGAAATTGATGAAGAAGTCAAAATCAGCATCGCAACAAAAGCGTCCGAATACATCAGTAAGATTGAAAAAGAAAAAAATGAAACGAAAAAGGAGGGCCTGGTTTGGTCAGTGAAAGCATAGAACTTTTAGCGGGGATAATAGATGATTCCTGTAAAAAAGGAAATACTGATTTCTTTGTGGGAGAAGCTTTACCCAGTTACGGTTTTATAAATATGGTCATTTTAGAAGAGATGAAGCCGTATCTTGATAAAGCCGGTATTCCATATATAGAGTGTAATGTTGATACCCAAAAGCTTCCTAAGGTCGGAAGGAAAACGTTCGCGCCTAAACTTATCCTTATAGATAAGAAACATGTAGAGAAAGTATCAGAGATTGAAAAGGGAATGAGGATAAGAATGAGTTGTCTTATTAAGAATAAGGAAGACATGCTCTTATCTCTTTATTCACTCAATAAGGCCATGGGTACCTCGGAAGGATTATGTACTATTTCAAATCTCAGTGAATATGTTGCCAGAAGAGCTGCGGATTTAAGCGAACATAACGCTGTAGCTACTTGCATCAATAATACCAATGAGTGCAGCGTGACTGCTCATGAAAATAGAAAAAGAGAGCTTAGAAGAAGTGTGATCTCAGCTATGCTCGAAGAATTAGCCTTATCTGAATTTGAAAAAGAAAAGCGATGTGCATACTTCAGACAAGCCGAGATCCTCAGAGAGAAGAGTGAACTTGTAGCTGCTAAAAATGAAGACGCTGAAATGTTTTATATCGTATCCCTGGATAACCCTGACAGATATATCGAGGTGTCTCCGGACGGATATGATAAAACCGGAATTTACTATTATGAAAACAATTCATTGAGAATGTCTCAGCCGATCAACCCTGCAGATACGTTCTCCGACAGATTAGACCTTGCATCTTTGATGATCCCACATGCGGTTGTTCTTGATAAGCAGGAATATGTTCAGTATTTATCTGATCCAGAGATGCTTAAAGAAAGGTTCTCAATTACAGAGGAATGTACAAAAGAACAACTTAAAACAGCAGTGCTTTTAAGCAAAGCAGCCAGAGAGCATCATTCAATGATCCAGTTTACTGTAACACCGGATCTCAAAGAATTGGAAGGACTGATAAAAGAGCTTAATGAAAAGTTCATTGACATTGAATTGAAAAATGAGCCCGCAACAATTCCTTTTAATCTTCTGATCAAAGAAGAGACCGGTATCAGCATTGAAGAACTAAACCGTATCGCAAAAGGGTTCTATACCGAATACGTAAAGGATGAAGAGTCAGAAAGAAAGGAAGAAGTCATCGTTTCTCAGAAGGATACCGTTTTAAAGAGCTTGGTATCAGAGAAAGAGCAGATGATAACTACAAGGTAACAAGAGGATGATTCCTAAGTTTAAAAACAAAAAGAAGATCATTTTTATCTTAGCGGCGATATTTGTACTCATCTTATATTTTAGTCTTCATGTATCTCATTATATCGTTACAGAACAGAACAAAAATGCGCCTAAACAGACCTACATGCAAATGGACGGTTTTGTAGTTGATAACAACCTGCCCTCAGCAAATGTTAATAAGAAGATCGATTATACTGAGGCGATCATTGGCGGATTGATGAATGCGATGGAAAAGCCCCTTGACCTTTTTCCTGTCGGACATTATTTTCTCGCACCAATGGGTATTTTTTCGGTGATCGCTCTTATCATTGCGGCTTACATACTTTCGAAGAGAGATCTTGAAAGACAGGATGCGGCCGGAATAGAAGAGGGAAGCTCAAATTGGAATGATGATATTTCAAGCTTCAAAAAATATTATGAGGCGCAATATGTTCAGTCCATGCCATTTGACCCTAATGCGGTTCTTGCTAAAGGGCTAAAGATAAACATGGATAATAAGTCTATAAACAAAAACCTTAACATGCTTGTTATCGGACCACCCGGTTCCGGTAAATCATTCAGGTTCATAAAGCCTAACATGGCTCAGATGAATACATCATGTATTGTTACCGATCCTAAGGGAGAGCTTTTTCTTTGTATGGCAAAGGCACTGATAAAGAAGGGTATTACTGTAAAGCTTTTCTCAACAGCTGATATGAAGAATTCAAACTGCTATAATCCGTTCGATTATGTCTATGATGAGAATGGCCACGTTGACGAAGATAAAGTATCTACCATGATCTACCTTTACCTTAAGAACGCAAACGAGGCAAAGGAAAAATCATCGCAGGATCCCTTCTGGGAAAAGTCGGCGAAAGCATTTCTTGCAGCGCTTATTTACTACATTTTAGAGTCAGACATCATAAGACCTGAGGATAGGAACTTCTACACAGTTCTCAAACTCACTCAGATGGGTAAGGTCGATGAAGATGGAGGTTCATCACAGAGTAAACTCGACTTATTGATGGAAGCCCACAGAGCTTCAATGCAGGCAAAAGGAATCGAATCAAAGGCAATGACCAATTACGATACCTTCAAGCTTGCACCCGGAAAGACAGCGAACTCTATCCTTATTACTTGTGCGGTAGATCTTCAGCTTTTCGATAACATCAATGTTAGAAACCTCACAAGAACAGATTACCAGAACGACAGAAATAACGTACATCTTGAAAGACTTGGCGATCAGCAGACATATCTTTTCATCAATATTCCTGCTGCCAACGGAACTTTTGACTTCCTTGTAGCCTTGATGTATTCGCAGATGTTTGAGACTTTATATGCCAAGACTCAGAAGACCTATCCAAAGAAATATCTTGTAATGGATGAATTCAATCATCCCGTAGTTACTATGCTCGATAGCGAAGATGATGCAAAAAGAGCTATCGAGGTGATCAAGCAGGGAAAGCTTACTAAGGTAACTACAGTATCCGGAGCTGTGTATTACCAGATCAAAGACGGAAAAAGAGTGCTTCTTGAAAATATTAATAGAGATATAGTGGATGAAATCATCAAAAATGCAGATAAGCTCACTGTTAAACGAGGAGGTATCAGACTTCCCTGGCATGTACGATGCTTGATGGATGAGTTTGCTAATATCACTGAGATTCCGAACTTCTCTAAGCTGTTATCTACCATGAGATCATTTGAGATGTCCTGCGTTATTGTAATCCAGGCTGTAGCCCAGTTAAAAGACCGATATGATAAACGCTGGGAAGAGATCGCCGGAGACTGCGATACCATGATCTGTCTTGGTTGTAACGATAATGAAACGGCCGAATATGTTTCAAAGAGGCTCGGACCTACTACTATCAGAGTAAAGAGCATATCCGTATCTAAGAAAAACGGTGTAAGCGAATCCTATTCCCCGAAGAAGCGTCCTCTTTTGGAAGCATCTGAAGTTCAGAATATAAACAAGCACCGAAAGAACAGATGTATCGTAAAGATTGCTGATACAGATCCTTTCCTTATAGATAAGGCTAATTTTTTAAAGCATCCTAACTTTAAACTGACCGGTGATGCAGATGAAAGCAACATTATGTCAGAAGAGGAATCCAAAATATACTTCTGTACTGAGCCTATCAAAGTTGTCAGCTACAAGCCTGTTAAAAAGCAGTCTGCACTCGTTCAGAGTTCCGGAAAAACAAAACTCGGAGATGGTGAAACTTTTGCTGATGAAGTCTGCGGAGATGAACAAGTAAAAGCAGAGGATATACAGAAGGCATTTGAGCCTATTGCTCCGTCCAAGAAGAATCACAGTAATCAGGAAGCTATGGAGCAGAGAAGCGACAATAGCATGAGCCTTGAAGAGATCAGACAGTCTTCCGATATACCTTCGACAAATATCATAGGCGTTTCAGCAGATGCCAGTGAAGATATGTTTATGTTCTAGGATACCCTAAGCAGCATTCAACCCTTCAGATAATGGAGGGTTGAGTCATAAATAAATAAAAAATAACTGCTCGTTTTCTAAAAACGGGTTTTTTAAAACGTTTTTTCAAAATAAGTCACATAATATATTCAGAAACAATAAATCTCAAAAGATGTGTTTAGGAGGAATAATTAATAATGAAGAAAAATGTTTCTAAAGTAAGATCTAATTTAACAAAGGTAATGGCTATCGCCGGAACACAGCTTCTTTCTGCGGCAGTCGTAGTCGAAAATGCCATCGTCAATGTAAACGCGGCCGGATTTGATCCTGTTGAAATCGCAACAGACAGCTCTCAGTGGGAAAACAATCCTTTTGGACCTATCACCAAAATCCTTGGATTCTTTTTCCAGTTCCTTCAGTATGTAGGTGTTGCTATGGCGGGATGGGGAGTCCATGAGTTTTCCGTAGGTATCAGAGAGGAAGGCCAGGCTGCAAAGAAAATGGCTGGTATTTACTGGTTCGCCGGTGGCGCTATACTGTTTGCAGCTAAATTCATCCTTAAGGGAGTAGGCGTTCTTGCATAAACTTCAGAGGATATGGTGACTATGAAGGGATTGGCGCAGAACACGTGTCTGCGCACAATTTCTATTTAGTATAAGAGAGAAAATAAACCATGAAAAAGAAACTATTAATCTTACCCGTATTTATTGCTGTACTGATAAACATTTTATTTATCGGAAATATGTTTACGGTAAATTCATATGCTAAAACAGTTAGCGATTCGGGAGAAAAAAAGCCTGTAGTAGAAGCCGTTTCCGATGCAATCGATAGCATTTATGCATCAGAATCGCCGGATCTCGAACATATCACATGGGATAAATTTCAAAAAGATCCACAAACATACATAGCTGCAGCATTTCCCAATGGTGAGACCCCGGAACAAATACTGAACGGATTTAGCAAGGAAGTCTTCGGAGATGGAAAGTGGGGTAAAGAACTTTTTGCCGGTAATTTTGCGCACATTATAGAAGAAGGAAATAAAGGACTTCATAAACCTGTTACCTGGATATATATGGCTGACGGATTTAATTTACCGCTCCTTGATCACTTCCTTATTTTTGACGGAAATGACCTGGCGATAGCTAAGAATATATACAATTTCTTTTTGCCTCTTGGCGTAATTATGCTTGTTATGTACTTCGCCCTTGACCTGACTAATATCAGTGTATATAGGGTGAGGCAATACGATGCCAAAGCCCTGATCATGAGTTTTATCAAACTTGCATTTGGATACGCCTTGCTGATATTTGCTCCGCAAATCATTGGTGCCTTGATGAATATGAACAACGCTATCATGAATGCCGTTCTAAGTGGGAAAGTATCATTTGATACGACAACCTCACTGACTCCCCAAATGCAGATTGCGCGGTATCTTATCACTCAATCCATCATTAACAATATGAATTTTATGGAATGCTTAGCATTAGTTGTATTGGCTCCGCTAGTTTTTTTAACATCTGTTGTGCCTCAGATCGTATTGATGGTTCAAGCGATGTCAAGAAAAATAGAATTGATTCTTAGATGCGGATTTGCACCTGTGGCATGTACCGATATATATAATGGAGTATCTAATTCTAATGCTCTTAAGTATTTCAAGAAAATGGGAGTAGTTATTCTGCATGGATTTGCCATGGTCGCGATCATACACATTTGTTACAAATTACAGCAGCGAGATACGTTTTATATGATTTCTTGGATACAAAAAAGTAAATCAGCCACTGAAGCCTTACCTGGATTAGTGCAGGTCCTTGAAAGTCTTGTTTATTCATTCGTGGCTATAGGACTTATTACAAGCTCTAAACAGATAGTCAGCGACGCAATAGGAGTATAAGGAATAATATGGAAGTATTTATTAACCAAGATATAAGAAAACACAAGCCAAGAGATATCGGAAGATTCTCTTTACCTGAAGCCGGAGCTATTGCGGTTGCTATGGTTTTAGGATATACCGTTTATGCTTTGGAACGTCATTATTTTGGTGTTCAAACACCGAATATGATCGAAATGTTGCCTATAGTTCTTGTCGTAATACCTCCAATTGCTTTTGGATTTGGAAAGATTCACGGACTGAGTTTTAATAAGTACTTAAAAACTTCGTTTGTAGAGAACTATGTCAATCCGCAGACACGAATTTTCCAGTCCAGTATGGAATTTGATTACGACATATCTGAGTTTTCTGCAGAAGAACTGGATGCTATCCGCGAGAGTTTGAGCCAGGTCGATCCGGATTGTGCTATTGATGAAAAAACAGGAAAGCTCATCAAGAGGAAGCTTTCTAAAGAAGAAAAAGCAGAGATGGCCGAATGGAAGGGATATAAATAAAAAATGCACTATAGACATTTCGAAAAGAAGATATCTAAAAAAAAGATGGCACATAAAGCCATCCTTGGTATCGTCATAGGCAGCCTTTTGGCGCTGTCTATGACTGGCTGCAAAAGTCAGACTGCTGCCGGAAAGACCGGGGAAGTAATAACGATAGCCAGAAATGATTGGTACGGAGCACTCACAAGGATCTCTTCTATAAGGAAAGATGCTTTATCGGTTAAGTCTATATTAGACAATCATAACTATGATATCGTAGCCGGAAATCCTGCGGATTATTGGTCAGATGATTATTTCTTTCTGAACTTTAATCCTGTAAATTGTGAATTTATCGGCTATACCTCATATCTTAATGAGACAGAAAGCTGGGATACGATCGTAACCAACACGACTGCTGCCATTGGAGAAGATAATCATCCCAGCCTCGTAAAAAATGATACTAATCACTATACCGTTAGCTGGGTGACTATGGGAGCAGATCCTATTAGTAAAGCTTCCGTATCGCAGAATAAGAAAGCCATATGTATCTATGATGCAACCCATGACTGGGCTCAGTTGACGATGTATACAAACAGAGTCAATATGGCAGAAAAGTATCAGGATGCAATGTATGAATTTGCTGAGATAGATGGCCACAGTTACGCTATCCAGACTGAAAGAGAAAGGCTTTACGTATCATATAAGGAATCGGGCGAGATAGATATGCTTATTTATTCGGTTCTTGATGATTGCGACAGAGTTAAAAGCTTAGATGTCAACGAAACAGAAGATGATGTTGATAACACACTGGGATATATGACATTATCCGACAGATACAACGTGAATGAGGATTCTATTTTTACCAGGATCGATACACTTGGACCTGAATGGGTACTCGAAGAACCTACAGTAAACCAGTTTCTTGTGTATAAAAATCACGTTCTTTCTTTTTCGGTGTTAAATAAGCTCAGTAAAAAGTTTGAAGGCTTCACGGTTGTAGATAGCCCTAAAGAGCCGGTCTTTGATGAAAAAAACGGAATCTATCGCGATCCTGTTTCCGGAAAAGAAACCACTATGGAAGAGTATCAATCTCTCTTGGATGAAATCGCGATGACGGCTACTAATCTTTCAAAAGAAACTGAATTAAGAGAATTTGGGGCTGAAGAAGAAAAGATCAATGACTCAGAAACTACAGATCAAGTCACATCAACAACCCAGGAGCATACATATGCTGAAGATAAAGCGTCCGAGTCATCCACTACCGAATCAGAGTCCGGATCCGATATAGTAGACGAGGAATCTCTATTTATAGATGTACCCTGAATAAAGCAGCCGGCGTTTGACCGGCTGTTTTTATCTGTGTAAAAACTTTGACAAAATAGGTTCAAACGCATATAATAACGGTATATCAAAACACAAATAAAACAGAAAGGGACCAATAAAGATGTTTTTAGACGGAAGTTATAAGAAGACAAAAAAATACTTAAGAGCAAAGAAGAAAACCCTTATCATCCGACTGGTACTCTGGAGTATTGGATCCGCCATATGCATATTTAACCTTGTACTCGGCGGATATACAAAGAGTAGATTATTATGTCTGCTTGCGCTTATCTTTTGTATTGTAACTACCAGCGTATCTATATGGAAAAACGGAAAAGATAGCACAGGTGCTATTGAATTCTACGGCGAAAAGCATTTCAGAAAAAAGGAAGCAGATAAGGAAGAGCAAGACTTTAACGGTAAAACAATGCTTGAAGATGATGGAGTAGCCCCCGGATTATTTGACGAGGACTAAAGAGTTTTAAATGATTGTATCTGGAACATACGAAAAAACAATAACAAGGAACCGCGATACCGGGCATACATCCTTCATTATGACATTGAAGAATTACGATGACGAAGGAAGGCGTTCGTATTTTTGTGTAGGAGATATCCCCTTTTACTCTGCCGGATCTCCAATAAAGGTCGAGGGAGAACTAAAGGTAAAACAGGATAAGGAATTATTCTATATCGATAAATGCGATTTCGACATATCCGATAACACATTACTTCTTAAGTTTATCTATGCCTCTCTTCCGGCAGGACTTGGAAAGAAGACTGCTGAGAAGATACTGGCTCTCTTAAATGAAGAAGAAATCTCCATTGAGGAATTTGTAAAAAGAGAGGACAGCATAAATAAACTTTGCTCCTTAAGGGGATTTAATCACTCTTTGGCTGTTATCTTTGTTAATAAGGTAGAGAGTTCCCTGGTAGAGAAAAAGCTCTATTATAAGCTCGCAAAGTATGGGATCAGCTACAAGCAGGTCGTAGAGCTTAGAAACAGATACGGTAAGAACACAGTAAAAGAGCTGGATCAGAATCCCTACAATGCGTTAGCCTTTGTAAACATTCCTTTTTCCGCAGTAGATAGTTACGCAAAGGATAATGGATTTGAATACACAGATCTAAACAGAATCCGTGCGTTTTCTACAGAGATGGCTAAATTCATTGCTGAAAATGGTCACAGTTATATCACTTTAGATGAATATACAAGACTCTTTCGGATAAAAGAGGATCTTTTGTCGGCTTATACCGAGCAGATCCCGGATACACTCATTAAATGGGGTGCTTTTTCTTCGGGGGCGCTGCTTAATGAAAAGATGGATGATCACTTCATCATTGGAAACAAAAAGGCCAAGGAGATAGAAACGGAGATAGTATCAAGGTTAAAGGCGATAAAAAAAGCAGAAAAAGAGCTTATACCCCAACGATATATAGATATGTACAAAAAGGATTGTAAGCTCCTTGATGATTGTCAAAAGAAAATGCTCGATACACTAGGTTCTACTGATGCGTGTTTTCTGATAGGCGGACCCGGAACCGGAAAGACTACAACCATTAATAAGATCATAGATATGTTCAAGCATTATTATCCTGGGAAGAGCTATGCACTATGCGCTCCTTCCGGAAGAGCTGCACAGAACATAAAAGAAGCTACCGGCGAAGAGTCAATGACGATCCATCTGCTTTTAGAGTACTGCTTTATAGGAGATAAAGCAGAGCCTAGAAGAAATGCTGAGAATCCACTTGATGCGGATCTCATAATCATAGACGAGTTTTCGATGGTCGGGATCAACCTTTTCTTGAATCTTTTAAAGGCCGTAAAAGATGATGCGAAGATAATAATGGTAGGTGACTGGAATCAGCTTATGAGTATAGAGCCCGGAAACTTGCTGAAAGATATGGTACTTTCCGGACAATTTAGAAATGTAGTACTTACGCAGATACACAGACAGGCCGGAAATAGCAGAATAGTCAAGAACAGTAAAAAGATACTTGACGGAGATAGTGCCTTTGAGCTTGGAGAGGATTTTGAGATCATAAACTGTTCCAATAATGAGGAAGGAAAGCTTAAGCTCAAAGAACTGTTCTTTAAGAATTATAACAGATCCGTTATAAACGATACTTTGGTTATTTCGCCTTCAACATCCAATGATTATGGATGCGAAATGATCAATTCGATGTTGCAGGAATCTCTTCACGATACAAGCGAGCCATACGTTATCTTCGGAGAGAATATTTTCTTTGAGAATGACAGAATAATGACCACCATAAACCGTTATGGCGATTCGCCATATTATAACGGAGATCTTTGGTCACTCAAAAACATTAATTCGGAAACATCGGTAGACATAGAGAGCAAAGATGGGCTTGTACAAACTATCGCAGATGAACAGTTAGAAGATATCGCCCTTGCTTATGCTCTTAGCGTACATAAATGCCAAGGAAGTGAAGCTAACACATGCATTCTCTTTTTGCCGGATAATATTCCAAGACAACTGGTTCATCGCTCTTTGTTATATACCGCAATTACAAGAGCAAAGAAAAAATGCATCATCATAAATGTTAATGATGCCCTTGGAAGATATGCGTCATCACCGATATGTGAGATCAGACGTTCTTACATTCCAAATTTATTAAAAATAGATTATAAAAACTTTGACAAATGCGCTTAAAACCCATATAATAAGCGAGTACAAAAATAATAATACAGATAACTGCTTGCTGTTTTGAAAGGAGTAATGAAAAAAAATGGATACAAGACCTTTTATGACGAGAACAATCTTTGAGAAAAGAAGGAATCCCGTTATCAATATCAACAATTGGATCATCGGAATCGACATGGGATATTCCGGGGTAAAGATCCAGTGCCCGAACGGAGACTACGCATTTCCTTTTTATGCGAAGAAGCTTCCTAAGGATTATATTTCTCTCGGAAAGCCTGAGTGGTCGGATATCTTGATCAGAATCCCTGCAACCGGTGATGTTTGGGCCGTAGGAAAGAAAGCCCTCTCAATGATCTCAATCGAAGCTACAAATGACTCAAATGCTACTCTTTACGGAAGAAACCGTTATTATTCAGAGATGTTCGGCATCTGTCAGATGGCGGGTCTTGGACTGGCTCTTTTAAAAAATGACTTTGGAGATCCTACCGGAAAGAATATATATATTCAGACCGGACTTCCTCCTAAGTACATAGCCGATGATGCAGAGCTGTTAAGAGAGGCTTTTGCCGTTAAATACAAATTTGATTTAAAGATTGGCAGCGGTGAGTGGATGAATTTTGATTTTTCAATCGAGCCTTCTGCGATCGGTATCACACAGCAGCCTATGGGTTCTCTTGTAAGTGTGGCTATCAATAAGGATGGAAAGCCTACCAGCGATGCAGAGAAGCTTTATAAATCAAATGTGCTTGTTTTTGATCCAGGATTTAGAACTGGTGACTGCTGCCTTTTCAAAAAGGGTGACATTGACCCCGAGGATTGCCAGACCTTTGATAATCTCTCAATGATCTCTGTTCTTCAGGGAACCTGTGATGAAATCTATACTAAGTTTGGATTTACGATTCCGGTTCCTGCTATTCAGACATACCTTGAAACCGGATATATCAAGAAATTCGACAAGAAGAACTTAAGATCCGATAAGTATGATTTCAGCTCAATCCTTGAAGCAAAGAGCGCAGAAGTATGTAACGAAGCAATCGTCAAACTGACTGAGGTGTACAATTACTTCCAGGAGATTGATTTCCTTATTCTGACCGGTGGAACCGGAGCGGCATGGCATGACATCTTCAAGGAAAGACTTAAGGATTTGCATACACTGACCATTATTCCCGGAAATAGGAATGAAGAGCTTTCAAGGATCTTCTCCAATGTCAGAGGCTATTATATGTATGCTATAAACAGCATCAGATAAAAGGGTAAAGGGCGGCAGTGCCGCCCACCACTAAGATCATGATAAATAAAGAGAAAAAAGAAATTAAAATGGTGCTTTATAAGATGCATGACTATGATCTTGTAAAGTATTACGTAAGCTTAAAAGACCACAAATTAAAGAATCCTGCAATATCGTTTGCTTCTGTCATGCGTAAATTAATAACCGACTATGTAAGCGGCGAGGAAATGTCAGCTCCGAAGATCAATACATTCAGTGCTGAACAGATGCCCTCAAAGATCATCGTAAGATTTAAGCTTGACGTTAAAACGGATAAAAAAGCTATTGAGCTTATAGAACACATCAGAGACAGACAAATCAATTCTTTCTTAAAGAGCCTTTTGAGGAGATGTCTCGATCTGGATGGACTTAGATGTTATTATCAGGAAGATTATGCGCCGGATTCAGAACTGGGATTACAGAAAGCTGCTGATAGAAAAGAAAAACAAAAGAAGAAATACGAAAAGGTAGAAGAAACTTTTATCCGCGAGCTTAGGGAAGAAAAGCCGGCAAGGGTCATGAGTTTCGAAAAAGCTGATCCTGTCGCCGAAAACGAAACTGAACCCGAACAGGTTGAAGATGTCGGAACCGGTACATTTGATTTTATCGGTTCTATCGGAAATATAAATAAGTATTAAATAAGGAGATCATATTTATGGATAATAGACCTAAAGCAGTAATTATCAATGCGTCAGATGCCGAATCTGGTAAGATCGTAAAAGACATATACACCGAAAAACCGGCTAGTTGCTATAAGATAAACAATAGGGAGACGATTGTTGAGGAAATAATGCCTTTGTTCGAACAGTTAAAGAAGGCATGTGTGTTGCACCAGATTCCCTTTTTCTGCACAGCCCTTTTGTCTGATGACGGAAATGTGAGCCAGTATATTTCAGAGCTCCTTTCACCTACAGTTGCTGATAAAGATATCAGTGATGATAGGATCACTCCCTTACTTAATGTGATGAATGGGTTTAATACGGTGCCTCCTATTTACGAGTCACACTTTGACCTGTAGGCAAATATGACTGTTTTAATTTGGTTTTGAGGGTATAGCTCAGCTGGTAGAGCACTTGACTTTTAATCAAGGTGTCGTGGATTCGAATTCCATTACCCTCATGTAGGGTAGCTGGGCTATCCTATCATTTTTTTCACCCATTTTGCCCGGTCCGTAGTTGGGGGAATCTAAAGGTGCGCTATAAAGCTCCTGTTCATTTATGGCTACGGAGAAGATAAGAAACATCGCCTACATGTTCTTCGCACTGCTTCTAGGCGTGGAAGTATTTTGGAAGTGGTTCCTTTCTAAACAATTAAGCTAACCTTGTGTTTGGACACACTGGTTAGCTTTTTTCATTCGTTTTTTCCAAATGAATCACATAATAAATATAGAGGGTAAAAAAAGAATTTGGAGAAAACATGAAAAATAAGAACAGAATAATTAATAAACTACTGATCGTTTTTCTGATCATAGGCATTATCTTGACAATCCTTCCAGCATCTCAGAGCTTTGCGAGCAATAGCACAGAGCTGTCATTATCTCTGACAGAATGGGAGGCTTATCTGATAGATCATGAGAACGTGGAAAGAATTTACAACACGCTTAAAGATATGACTGATGAAAACGGATCCCGAGTATATTCAGACCAGTTTATCATAGGCCTTATTTCAAATATCATGCATGAAGGAAATCTTGGGGTTGTAGAATATCAGTTCAGCAAGTATCATTGTTATAATTTTGAATTACCCAGTGGCGGGACAAAGATACAAAGTAGGGATGATATTGATTACCTTCTTAACTGGGGTACATCTAATGACGGAACAGAAGATGGTAAGCCTAAAAAGGGAAGCTGTGGAGTAAGCTCCGTACAGTGGTCATACAATAGAAGGATCACTTATCTGAAGAAGCTAAAACTTAACATAGGAAATAAGACAGAAGTATATGATTCGGATCTGGCTGTGACGGACTTAGAAATGATTGTGACAGAGTTAAAACCCGATGGAAAATACTATAAGGCCATCATGAGTGCGGTAGGAAGTGATAAAACAGCAGAAAATTATGCGGAAGCATTTTGTGATCATTATTTCCTTCCAAGCCATTGTGATCAGGATATGTCTACGACCGGAGAATCATGCTTAATCAGAAGAGAAACTGCTAGTGAATTATGGAGGAAATTCAATTCTAAAACTAAAGTTAACAAAAAGCTTCCTTGTAAAGAAGCATGATGTTAATACGAATATATAAAAAATAATGCAATCGGTAGGGACATTTTTACTTTCAGAGGATTTGAGGTAAGTGGAAGACCTAAAAAGAAATAAACATAAATCGTATCATCAGAAAGGAAAATTGTATGAGCAATAACGACAAAAAACAAACCGAAGAAAGTCTGGAAGTCAGATTTGACTCCTGGCTAAGAACAGAAATGAGACAATTCATAAAAGAAGAACTAGAAAAAAGGTCAAAAAGAAAAGAAAATGAATCTCCATCTCTCACAAAAGAAAAACAAAATGAATAGAAAGAATTTATTAAAAATTGCTATAGTTGTTGGAGCTTTTGTTATCATTATTTTGAATGCGATATTGATCATAAAACTCTTTCCTATGCGGAAAGAGCAGAACATGGATAACACTGAGCTGGTAATCAGCTCTGAATCAAGAGCCGAAGCGGTCGATAATAATAGTGAAATAATAAACAGTTCATATCTGAGAAAAAGGCAGGAAAATTTAGAGCTTTATCAAGATTACAACGAGGATGTGATTGGTTGGATAAAGATCGATAATACTACAGTGGATCTTCCGATAATGCAGACTCCTGGGGATGAAGAATACTACTTAAGAAGAGATTTGGATAAGAAGTATAACAGCTACGGTCTTCCTTTTCTAGCTGAGGGCAGCAGTCTTGATAAAGAGCATGGTAATAATATCATTTACGGACACAATATAACAAAGTATGAGAGAGCGATATTCGCGGATTTGGCAAACTATGAAGACATAGAGTTCTATAAGGAACATCCATATATCGAGATAACAACGGATGCAGGGATTGAAGTATATTTCATTTTTGCATACCTATTAGTTGATAATAACGACGAAAATCCTTTTAGATATGCGGATATTTGCGAATTCAAAGATAAGGATTCTTTTCTTGATTACATGTATGAAGTCGATAGAAGAAACTGGATAAAGACCGAGTATACGCCCAATTATGGATTAAAGACTATGGTATTATCCAGTTGCTCTAATGAATTGTTTGGGACCGGGGGTAACCGGATGCTTGTAGTCGCCCAAAAGATCAAGGATAATACGAATTATGAAAAGCTCATAGAAAACGCAGAAAATAGAGCTATGCCACTACTTCCGGAAAAGCTCCGATAAACAATATGGCGAGAATAAAGAGTATTATCGTTGACTATGGTTCTATCCTTGTCCACATTTTAGGGCGAACTACCTATTACCTTTAGGTGAGGGGAAGGTCACCAAAATAGAATTCTGCAAAACTTTTTTCTAAAAAAAATCACATAATATAATAGATAAAAGACAAAGGGAGAAATCTTATAGCATTTCATCTCCCCTTGTCTTTTTTATTTTTAAAAAAGGAGGGGGCGGATAAAATGGGTATCTGTTTCCTCCTAACATTTAAACGGAGAGGAAACAATAAATGAAAAAAATCAAAGAACTCAGCAAAAAAACAAAGCTCATCGGATCCATTGCAGCCGGACTTGTAACCACAGGTATCACAGCAACGATCATCTTGCTCAACGCCACACCCGTAGAAGCATACGTAGATAGCGATACACATTATAGGGATGGTGAAGCATACGAAGACGATTACGACTTTTCTGATGAACCTTTAAAGAAAGGTGAAAAGCTTACTGATGTAAATGGTGAAGAAGTCATCGTATCGGAGCCTAACCAGGCATCTGCAAGTAAGCAGACTATGGAAAGGATCAGCGCCTCTGAACAGGAACTATTAATAGTTACTTCAGGTAATGCGGCAGAAGTTATTTCTGCGGCTAATAGCGATTCTCCTGTTGCTCTTAGTAAAGAAGCAATCGTGATCGTTCCTTGTGAAGATGAAAGCCCTATTGTCATCGAAGAATCTACTATCGAACATGAAAAAATAGGTGAGCAGAATCAAATTAGTATCACTGTTACCGAAGTTCCTACTTATGAAGAGCTTAAGAGTCAGGCGATACAAGAACAGCAGGCTGTAATCGATGCAGTTAAAGAGGCGCAGAAAACCTCTGAAATTGCTGAGGAAAAAAGAGAAAAAACTGTTGAGTCTGTATCAAATAATTCTATAGAGAATTTTGTTACAGAAATTGAAAATGATGTAACATTATCTGATAGTACTGTGTCAGAAGATCCTCAATCTTATGAGGAGATTCCTGTATTTGAAGAAATAACATCCAATGAAGAAGTTGAAACGTTTTTGTTTTAAGTTAAATGCCTCTTTGAGAAAAAGTAGTATATAACAAGTAATTATGCTAAAATAGTTATATCTATAAACAATATTTCAGAGGTATACGGATGGTTGCTCAGGCAGAAACTGAAAATATTGCTAAAATGAAAAATGATGCAATAAAAGATTTCGCTATAGAAAGTGCGCGTCCATACCTTGATATATTAGTTCATGAACTCAACAAAGCTAATGCCAATAGTTACTCTATTGGCAAAGAAAAAGACGAATCTGTTTGCATGACTTATGAAAATGGTTATTGGATAATATTCATACGGGAACGAGGTCAGAACTATCAATGTGGTTCTTTCTCGAAAGTGGAAGAAGCTGTGAAAGATTTAGTTAGAAGGGTAGTGACGAGTAAACGTTCAGCTAGAGCGGTACTTCGGCATTTACCTAAAAAAACAGAAAACGATAATATACAGGTATTTACCCAAGTATTAGACCGCTTTCTTCAAAAAACAACAGTTTAAAAGAGATAAAAAAAGCAAGGCTGATTAATACGGCTTTGCTTTTTATTTTGGGTAAAATAACTCCAAAGTATCAATAACCGTTATTATCAAGCTCCTTTCGAAAAGGTTTTTCAAAAATAAGTCACATAATATATTTAGGTGATTTTTACTTAAGAAAGGAGTTTTATACACCATGAAAGAACAACAGAAAAGGTTCATGGTTGGATTGGTCTCTGCTCTAATCATTATGAGTAGCTTATTCGGAGTGATAAGCGCAGCGACATATGCAGCTAATGAGCCTAACACTGCCGTAACGGTATCAAACCTTGGTAAGGTCTATTATCCTGCGGAATGGGGTGGACATTATTTTTCATCCTATTTTACAGTAAATAATGGTTCCAATACCAGAATCGGATACTGTCTCGAACCCAAGAGGACAACTCCCGGCGGATCGTTTACAGCAAATCCTAATAATGAGCTTAATCTTATGAAGGTTCTATATTATGGATACGGCGGAAATGGAGATATATCTGAGAGCCTTCTTCCCGGAATGACTAACATCACAAGATATATCTACACTCACGTAGCCGCAGCTTATGCCTATGGTTCACCCGACTGGGCCTATGGTATCAATGAAACTGGAAAAGCATCTGTAATGGCATATTATAATGCTATCATGTCTCAGGCGGATATCGTTCGTGCTAAATCAGATGCAAGTGTGACCTATGATGTCAACAATGCAAAGGTTATAGTGGACGTAGAAAATAAAGTCCAGACATCCCCTTTGTTTAGCGGCAATGGTCATTTTACTGTTCCTGATGGACTTACATGCTATGTGGGAAATGAGAATTATCCTAATGGCGAAGCAGCTGTTTATGATGCCGGAAGCAAGGTGACAGTAAGTAATCAGTACTTTTATTTCAAAAAGTCTTTTACCGATGTAGCTGGTGGTAACAATACCGCAAGTTCAACCACTTTAAGACTTGATGGAGTAAACGGAATCGATTACTCTGCAATGGTTATTTATACCGGAACAACATCTCAGACTATCGGATATCCCGGAGACATGAGTGTTGTATGGGCTAATCCTGCAGGAATTCAGTGGAGCTGGAGAGAGGTTATCACAAATACTCCATCACCCGAATCTACAGAATATCAGTTGAAGCTCACAAAGTATAGCGAACGCCAGGTAAAAGCAAATACCGGTACTTCTGTATATGCGTTACCTAATGATACAAGTACAGTAGTTGGCAGTCTTGCTGAGAATGAAACGCTTATTTCTGTCGGAGCGTATGATGATGAATGGGTCAGTGTTATTGCTTCTAATCATGATTTCGGATATGTTAAAAAGTCAGATGTGACTATTTACAATACAGGATGTGCAGGAGCTGTTTATGGCGTTTTCTCTGATGCGGCTTGTACTGATAAGCTTGGAGAATTTCCTCTGACAGACAACTATGGAAAGGCAAATTTCCCTGAAGCGATCCAGACAACACAGAATACCCTTTATATTAAAGAACTTGTTCCTCCCAAGGGTTACGTAAAAAGTAACAGGATTTACTACATGTTCCCCGCAATCATCAACGAGGAGACTTTGTTTGTAAATGCTCATGATGATCTTCAGAAGATAAGAGTAAACCTAAATAAGTACGCTCGTGTAAATGCCGGCGGAACAACTTATGATAATCTTCCTATAACCGGTTCTGCGGTGTATGGAGTATATTCAGATGCTGGGGCAACACAGCTCGTAAAACAGGTAACTACAAACGATACCGGATACGCAGAATTTGAGCTTCCTCTTATTGTTGAGAGCACCGCTAATCCCGGAACATATCTCAATGGCATCGGCGATTATTATGTGAAGGAGATCACCGCTCCTATGGGATATAAGCTCAATGAGACAGTATATAAGCTCAGCGACATCAATCCTAATATCGTTAATGGCGATACCAGCGGAAACGAGTATATCGATGTAATGCTTGATGTATGGGATGAAGCATTTGGTATTGATATAACTGTTACCAAGAAAGAAAATGTTTCCGGTAACCTTAATACCGTTTCCGGAGCAACTTATGGACTCTTTACAAAGGGTGATGTAAGACTTTCCGACGGAACTCTCATCTATGGCCCAGATACAAAGATTGCAGAAAAGGTTACTGATTCAAACGGACAGATCATCTTCGACAATGTACTTATGAACGCATCTTATTATGTAAAAGAGCTTTCTGCTCCTACTGGCTACATTGTTGATGAGACAGAATATGACGTGGATTATAGTTCAGCTACCTTTAATGCAAATAAATACAGTGTAGATGTAACTGTGTATGAAGAAGTTCCTACCGGAAGCATCACCGTTTACAAAAAGGGAGAAATTCTTACCGGAGCGATCAGCAATGAAGATGGATATGAGTTCACATATGATGAGACATATCTTCCCGGAGCTGTTTTCGAGCTTTATGCTAAAGAAGCTATTACAGGAAATGTATATCATTCATATAACGCCGGAGAACTGGTCGATACCAAGACCACAGATGAAAATGGATCTGTAACCTTTACCGGCCTTGATCTTGGAGTGTATGAGGTAAGAGAAAAAGAAGCTCCGGAAGGCTTTAAGCTAAGTACTGAAACCAAAACGGTAGCTATCAGCTTTAAAGATCAGAATACTTCTGTAGTTGTTGGTGATACCCAGACCTTTATCAATGAAAGAGAGAGGGTTAAAGTAAGAGCTATAAAGAATGATACAAACGGCAATAAACTCGCAGGAGCGATCATTGGGCTTTATGCTTCATCTGATATAAAGGTTTCCGACGGATCTGTAGTTGTTGCGAAAGATGCACTTATATCAAAAGTGATCTCCGATTCAGAGTCACCAGTGATTTTCAATGTGGATCTTCCTTATAACACAGAATATTACGTAAAAGAGATCGTTCCTCCTGCAGGATATACTACTAACGATAGGCTATACAGTTTTATGCCTAAGACTGCAACGTCGGAATACTACTTTAGCGTTACTGTAACAGACACGGCTTCCGTAGTAAGGATAAAAAAGGTAAATGAGGGTAATGAATATGTATCCGGAGCATCTCTGCAGATCCTCGATAAGAATGGAAGCATTATCGATGAGTGGATCTCATCTGATGGACCAAAAGATTTTACCGGAAGATTAAAGGTCAATGAAGAATATACCTTAAGAGAGCTTTCAGCTCCTTCGGGCTACTCAAAAGCTGCTGATGTTACTTTTGTAGTTCCGGATTCATCTGATGTGTTTGAGGTTACCATGGTCGATAAGGCAATCGCGGCAAATAGAACATCTGCTAAGACACCTAAAATTGAGATTTCAAAGGTAGACAAAGACACAAAGAAGAATATCGAGGGCGCCGTTCTTAAGCTTTACGATAAGGATGAAAAAAATGTTATCGCGTCCTGGACTTCCGGTAAAGAAGGCTATCAGATGAACCTCGCTGCCGGGGAATATGTACTTGTTGAAGAAAAAGCACCGGAAGGATATCTTGTAGCAGATAAACTTATGCTCACTGTCAAAGGAGTTGATGAGATTCAGAAGTTCGTGATGGAAGACGAACCGAAGAAAGAAACTCCTAATAACAAAAAAGAAGAGCCTAAGGAAGAACCACCTTCAGAGACTCAGAAGGAAGAGCCACAGAAAACTTCTACGGATTCTTCTGTCATGGAAAAAACTTCCGGATATAAGACGCCCAAGACTGATGATAATGGTGAGATGGGTTCTGTGATCCGATTGAATTCCGGCCATAAGATATTTGCTCGCGTTATGATTTGTCTTTGCTGCGCCGCTGCACTCTTTGCTGGCGGATTATTTGGATATAAATTAATCAGAAAAAAAAATCATAAAGACAAGCAGTAACGAGGAAGTCATGGTGAAGTCTGATTATAAATTACCCGAAAAAATATAATAAATACAAAGAAAAATCCGGTGTTATGCCGGATTTTTTTTATAATAATTCAGCCAGAAAACCCATGACCTTTAGGTCGTGGGATGAATGGCGTCACTAGTAGATGCGTATATTTTACTACAACATATTCTTTTTAGTAAAACATACGATATAATATACATACAAGAGTAATGAAGGAGGTAGTATATATGGGTACTCAAATGGAGAAAAAAACATTACCCACAATATCACGCCAATCAATTATGTTAGCGAAACAAGCCAGACTGGAGCAACAGAAAAACGGATATGTGAACGTGAAGTGTCCAAAATGCAACGGCACACCAGAGATTACGATGACTTCGAACGGTGAACGGACTATCGTTAGTTGTCCTTGCGGCTACATAAAAAATATAGAAATCAATTTTTAAGAAAAATAAATAACCCGGTCAAATAAAAAACCACTTCGACATATCCTTTTGCGGAATACGGAGTGGTTTTTCTTTGCTTATTGGCTTAACTTAATGACATTGGGTGTTTATGTCGGATTTTTTTGTTCTAATACAGCTCCCCCTATTACAGCGGTTAAAAGCATAGTTCATATTCTTTGACACGAGTCTTCGTCATATATGTGATATCGTTACATTTTATTCCAAAATAAGTCACATAATATATATATAAAGATAAACGGAGGAATTCTGATTCCTTACAACAAGTAGGAGGAAAAACTAAAATGAACAACAATGTCTGTCTTCACAATCATACACAGAATTCCATTAAGGATAGCGTTATGAGTGTAAAGACGTTGGTAAAGAAAGCAAAAGAACTTGGCTACAAATCTATTGCGCTCACGGACCACGGGACACTTACAGGATGTTATGATTTTTATAACACTTGTAAAAAAGAGGGATTAAAACCTATCCTTGGATGCGAACTTTATGTGAAAGATTATTCTTTTGGCGACAGATTACATATGGTTGTCATGGCTAAAGACTATATCGGTTACCAAGCTATCATCAAAGCCGTAAAGATTTCGAATAAGAATCAGGAAAAAGTCGGTACATTGATCTTCCCGATAACTACATCTAAGATACTTGAAGAGTGTTTCGGCGAAGGTTCCCTAGGTCATAATCATGTAATAGCTACATCCGCATGTATAAGTGGAGTAATAGCCGGTCTGGTAAAGCAGAATCAAAAGTTTGCTAAAGAAAGCTTCTTCTCGCTGTGCACAGGTTCTAAGCTCAATGAAAGCGAAATGGATGATATCAAGATTCAGATTGCTCAATTTGAGAAGAAACTTTCTGAAGCGGAGAGCATCATTTCTGATAAATCCAACGACAGCAATAAAATTGAATATGCTAAAAAGGTTAAATCCGAAGCGAAGAAAAAGCTTAAAGAACTTCAAAAAAAGATGGCTCCTGAGATCGAACAGGAGACTATGGAAAAGATCTTAGAGCTTTATAAGCCTTCAAATTCTGAGATGGTTTCCTTTATGGAATCCGAGGTATTAAGATACCAAAAAATATTCGGAAAAGGTAATTTCTTCATAGAACTTCAGTATCATTATATGAAAGAAGAAAAGCTGAATATGTTCACATGCGATGTTATCGCGGAAAAGAACGGCATTCCAACTTGTGCTGCTAACGATGCGCATATGCCTGACGGCAGCGATGCAAGCATATTGGCAAGACAGACTATAAATGGTCTGCGCTTCAACAATATCGAAGAAGTATCCGCTTCCGAAAAGGAACTCTATGTGAAATCGGAAGAACAGGTATTTTCAATGATATCTGAGGTGGTGGGTCCTACCAGAGCCGCCAAGGCAATGAGCGGTAATGATGCTATCTATGAAGCCTGCAATATCAGTTTCCCTGAAAAACCTAATCACTATCCGGTATTTGATAAAACAAAGGATGCGATGATTCTTCTCCGGGAAGAGGTAGAAAAAGGAATTGAAACCAGATTTAACGGCCAACTTCCCGAAGGATACAGAGAGCGTATTGAATATGAGCTTGATATCATAAAGCAGCTTAATGTTGCAGATTACATTCTCATCGTCCAGGATCTTCTTCGATTTGGAAGAAAACTTGGAAAAATGCCGGTTGAAAGATTTGATCACTTATCAGAACATATCTATGAAATGACATTTGATGAGATAAATGAATATGTTGATGAAGACCAAAGCTATTTCGGATATCCCGTTGGACCTGGTAGAGGTTCATCTGCGGGATCTGAGGTATGCTATCTGATCGGAATCGTTGATATTGATCCTATTCCTTACAATCTGCTCTTTGAGAGATTTCTTAATCCTGAGAGAGTTTCGATGCCCGATATCGATTCAGACTACGCTAATGGTTACAGAGATCTGGTGATCGCATATACTTACAAAAAATATGGGACAGATGCTGTATGCCGAATGGTAACTTTTGGTACAAATTCTGCTAAAAAAGCATTAAAAGATGTAGCAAGAGCGGTAGGTAAGACTAAGGCTAAGAAGTATGAGAATACAGCGGGAAAGTATGAAGAAGTCATTTCTCGCTATCAGAATGTAGGCGATATGCTGTCAAAAGTATGCTCTGGAAAACCTGGAGATGTTCTTAGAAATTATGACGAAAAATGGCTCACTATGGATAAGGACAGCCGGGAAATAGTTAATAGAGCAAAATCTATCGAAGGCAGCTATTCACAGTATGGCATGCATGCTTGCGGTGTTATCATTTCAGACAATAGCGACGTAAGTGAATACATTCCTCTTATGTGGGATAGCTCTAACCAGGTATGGAAAGCTCAGCTTACACCTCCGGAGGCGGAGGATGCCGGTCTTTTAAAGATGGATTATCTTGGACTAAAGAATCTCAATATTATCACCGAGATTATAAGACTCATCGAAAAAAGACACGGTATAAGAATAAATCCTTCGACAATCCCGGTTGAAAAAGAATGCATAAAAGCTATATGTCATCCCGGAAATACTAATTCAATCTTTCAGTTAGAGTCGTCCGGAATGAAGTCACTATGCAGACAGATGAAGCCGGATACTTTTGAAGACATTATAGCTGAGATCGCAGTATATCGTCCGGGTCCTATGGAATCGATCCCTGCTATCATAGGCGTTAAATCCGGAGCTAAAGAAGTTGAATATCTTGTGCCTGAGCTTGAACATATTCTTAATGTTACTTACGGAAAGCCTTTATATCAGGAGCAGGTACAGCAGATTTTTAGAGATCTTGCGGGATATTCCTTCGGCCAGGCTGATAACGTTAGAAGAGCCATGGCTAAGAAAAAAGAGTCTGTACTACTTGCGGAAAGAGAAGCATTTATATATGGAGATATTGCCCGTAATATAGATGGCTGTGTAAAACGAGGTATTGATGCAGAGAAAGCTAATAAGCTTTTTGATGAGATGGTTGATTTTGCAAAGTATGCGTTCAATAAGTCTCATGCGGCTGTATATGCTCGCGTAGCATATATAATGATGTATCTGAAATATCATTATTACATCGAGTTTATGACGGTCGTATTAAAGTGGGCTTCTCAGAAAAAGATAGCTGCTCTCATTAATGAATGTACCAGCAATGGTATTAAGCTCATGGTGCCGGACATAAATCTTTCAGATGAAGGATTTAAGATTGTAGGTGATGACATCCTTTTTGGACTAAAAGCGATCAAAGGGGTCAATGACCTTGATGATATCTTTGCGGCCAGAAAAGAAAAAGAGTTTTCATCTTTTAAGGATTTTGTTTTAAGGACAAAGACCAAATCAAATGTCATAGAGGCCCTTATAAAAGCGGGCGCATTTGACAGCATGCTTTCTAGCAGAAAAGCCGGATTACTTATGCTTGGTTCACTTCTTGATATAAGAAAGAGTATTTCTGAAAAAGAAGAAAAGATCGATATGGCAAGGAAAATGATCCGGATCATAATGACCGAGTCAGAAAATGTTCTGGAAAAGCTACAGGCTGTCGGATATACCGGAAAGAAAAAAGTGCCTTCTCTTGAAAGTAAAAAGAAAGACCTTGAAAAATACGAAAAAGAGCTCCAGGCATTAAAAGAAGAACTAGATGTCATTGAAGAGCCCAATATGTTTGCAGACGAGACCGGAGAGAATCTTAAATATGAAAAGGAGTACCTTGGAGTATACATTACAGGTCACCCCACAGATTCATATATCCCTATGGACGGATGCGTAGATATCGATAATCTGGAAGATTCACGTTCCGTTAAGATATTTGGAGTGATAGATTCCGTAAAGCTTGTTAAGACAAAAAAAGCAAACAAGGATATGGCTTTCTTTACACTGGAAGATAAGACCGGAAGTGTTGAGATAACCTGTTTCCCTAGCGATTATGAAATCTTAAAAGATAGACTTAATGAGGGAAATGTCGTAAATCTCACATGTTCCGTACAGACCAAAACAATCATTACCGGTGTTGACGAAAATGGAGATGATATTGAGGAAACAGAAGTTTCAGCAATTGTAAAAACCATTGAAAACGCCAAAAAGAAAACTCCGACATTGATGGTCACGATCGGCCTTGTATCAGATTGGCTTGATGTTTATCCTGTTGCTCTGAATTATGAAACCAATGAACCTGACGGATGCAATCTGATTGCATTTATAAGTTCTGAAGGGATCTGCAGAAAAGCAGAGTTTAAAGTATCAAGACAGATATTAATGGATCCGGCCTTAAATATTAAACAGATTTAATAAAGCTTAAAACACAAAAAAAAGAATGCTGTTAACCTTTCAAAGGTTAATGGCATTCTTTTTTAATCTTTATTAGAAAATAAATCACATAATATAAATGTACAAGATAACCGGAGCAAATGTAAGCTCCAATTTAGGAGGAATAAATAATGTTCAAATTAACTGAAGAAGGAAAGCATCAATGTGAGCGTTACATCGCAGAACTCAAAGCAAAGAGGAAGGAAATCCTTGATGCTAAACTTGATACCGCCGACATGGATCTACCTACGGTAGAGGATATTCTATGCGATGTCAACGATTTAGGTGTTGAAGAAGACGGCGAATATAGCAACTGCTGGGGTGTAACCAATAACTATGATGCTGATTGTTGCTTATCATTAAGACTCGGAATTGATTTAATCGAAATCAAGGAAGAGGAAAAAGTTGAGAATAGATCTAAGCTTGTGATCAAGACACCTGCAGGATACCTTGTGGTAAAGCAAAAAGGTGCATCCGACGATTATCCCGGTGTGTGGGTAATGCTTTCTAAGGATGGAGTAGAGGAAGGTGACTTTGTTGCCTGTGTTGAATATGACGCGACTAACAATGTGGTTCAAACCGTTAGTTACAAACCTAATAACGACTATCCTCAGAGTATAACTTATTACAACAATGAGGAGGCGTAAAGATGGTAAAGACAGTGATCACATTTGATGCATACGATGATGGTCTCACCAGTGAGGACTCAGATCGTATTTTGGACTTACTGCTCGAAATGGGAGAAAGTATCAAAATATTTGATGAGAATAAGGACGGAAATAGATATCCTGAATATTTCTCATAAAAAAGGTAAAAAAGATGAAAAAAAATGGTTTAGCCCTAAAGGGCAGAAAGGAATAAACGAGTCCTCGATAAATCGAGGTTGGTTGCAAGGTTGATAATGCAGCCATAAAATACCGGATAACTGCGTAAAAGGTTAACACTGAGTAGCACGGGAGGACACCGGATATTATCCACAAGCGAAGAGATTCGTTAGTGGTGTTTATGAAAGAAAATTATATAGCAAGTGTAAGCTTTGGCAAGGATTCAGTGGCAATGCTCTTAATGCTCATAGAGCGTGAATATCCTCTTACAGAGGTCATGTTCTATGATACCGGCGTTGAGTTCAATGCGATCTATCATGTTAGAGACCAGATCCTTCCTATCCTGGAAGAAAAAGGCATTAAGTTTACTACTCTTAGACCGGAAAGGCCTTTTATGTATGACATGCTCGAAAAGCCTGTCAGCAGTAAGCAAAAGGGAGACCACTTGGGTTACGGCTGGTGTGGAGGCTTATGCCGCTGGGGGACAAGAGAGAAATTAAACGCTCTTGATAGATATGCCAAAGAAAAAGACGCATTGGTCTATATCGGCATTGCAGCAGATGAACCTCAGAGACTTACAAGAATGGAGACATATAAAAAAGCTCCTCTTGCGGAATGGAATGTTGCAGAAGCAGAAGCTCTTAGCTACTGCCGAGCAAAAGGTATCAAATGGATAGAAGATGATAATCAGACGGTTGATCTGTATGACATCCTCGACAGAGTATCTTGCTGGTGCTGTTGTAATAAGAACCAGAAAGAACTGAGACAGATATACTTAAATCTCCCTGAATATTGGAATAAGCTGATCGAGCTACAGAGCAGATTAGAAAGGCCAATGAAAAGATTCAGAACAGATCCGGAATTTGGCGATCTGGGAGATATAAGAAATCTTGGAGCATATTGGGCTGCTAAAGACAAAGAAGCCAATAGGACCCGGGATAAAGAATGCGACAATATCAGTTATTTCTGTGATAAGGATGGTCAATTAGCGCTGGTTATCTGATAAAGAAAGGATAAAATTTAATGATATGGCTAGGAAAAAATATTTTTCATGGAAAGCGAAATCAAATAACGGAGTGATAATAGTATGTGATTATTGGGACTGGTGCCTGATGGATACATACAAACAGAATTATATTGAACAGGGACATACCGAGGAAGAAGCTGATAGCTATTTCTGGAAACAGGTAGAGAACTACGATAAAAATGAATGGAATAGAGCGCTTGATGGCCGGACTATCGAAGAAGCACTCGGTAAGGGGGCTTTAGACGATGTAAGAGCTAACTTCTTGCAGACTCTTGACATCAGTGCAGAAAAAATAAGTTATAAGATGAATAGAAAAGAGTATCATTTTTAGGCGGCGTCATATTTTTGCTTGAAATATAATAAGCTCTTTTTGAATAACAAAAATGCTCTCAACATAACGGTTGGGAGCATTTTTTGATGCCTGAAAGTATAGATGATTGGAGGATATTAGTTCTTACTCCTGTGCTGAATTTGCTTTTATATCAATAAGAATCATTAAAAATACGGACATCAACGGGAAAGCGTCAAAGAAATTTACAAAAAAATACTTGACTTGGGGGATATCCCCCAGATGTATAAATTATGTGTTTGGTAAAAATCTGATTTCAAGAAACTTTTATCAAAAAGAAATCACATAATATATATGTACAAAGATAACTGGAGAGGAATATTCCTCCCCTTATGATACAGGAGGTTAATAATGGATTATAAGATTTCAATCAAGAAGAAATCCGGTCAGCTCGAAGACTGGAATTCCGAAAAGATTATCAGAGCTTGTTCAAAGAGCGCCGACAGAGCCGGTGTTGTCTTTGACGAAGATACCAAACATGAAGTGATCTCATTCGTTTGGAATGAAGTAAATGAGTATTCATCAAATATCATCCCGGTAAACACCATACATTCATTTGTCGAAAAGGCATTAAGAAAATATGCACCTGAAATTGCTGAGTCCTATATGGACTACAGAAATTGGGTAAAAAAAGAAGCTGAGATGAACCAGAAAGTATACTCTGAGTGCCAGTCGATTCAGTTTTTAGGAGATAAGAGTAACTCAAATGCAGACAGCAATATGGTCTCAACCAAAAGAGTCAAAAAGCTCGATGCCCTTGAAAGAGCTCAGTACAGAGAATATTTCTTAAATGCTGAAGAAAAGAGGGCGGAAGAGGCAGGATACATTTATATTCATGACGAAAACGCCCGCCTTGATACTATGAACTGCTGTCTTTTTGACGTAAAGACTGTTCTCACCGGTGGCTTTGAAATGGGAAATATCTGGTACAACGAGCCAAAAACATTATCAACGGCATTCGATGTTATCGGAGATATTACCCTGATGGCTGCATCTCAGCAGTATGGCGGATTTACGCTTCCGGAGGTTGATACTCTGTTAGAGCCATATGCTCAAAAGACATATCAGAAATATCTCAAAGAGTATATGGAGATCACCGGAGAAACAGAAATTTCTGAAAAGTGCGAAGCCTGGGCGACAGAAAAGGTACGCACAGATATTTCACAGGGATTTCAGGGTTGGGAATACAAATTCAATACAGTTGCATCCAGTAGAGGAGATTATCCTTTTATTACCGCATCTTTTGGACTTAATAGTTCAAAATGGGGCAAAGAGCTTTCAAAAGCGATTCTCACGGTCAGAATGAACGGACAGGGTAAAGAAGGATTCAAAAAGCCGGTTTTATTCCCTAAGCTTGTTTTTCTCTACGATGAAGAACTCCATTCTGAAGGAAAAGAGATGGAAGACATCTATTCTGTAGCGCTTGACTGTTCTTCAAAATGTATGTATCCCGATTTCCTTTCATTAACAGGGGAAGGCTATATCGCAGATATGTATAAGAAGTATAAAACGCCTATCAGTCCTATGGGATGCAGAGCTTTCCTTTCTCCTTGGTATGAAAAGGGTGGTATGACTCCTGCAGATAAAGATGATAAACCAATTTTTGTTGGCAGATTTAATCTGGGAGCGATTTCACTTAATCTTCCGATGATCTTAGCTAAAGCAAGAAGAGAAAGCAGAGACTTCTATGAAGTACTCGACTATTATCTCGAAATGATCAGAAAGCTCCACAAGAGAACCTATGATTATCTCGCTAATATGAAAGCATCTATGAACACTTTGGGATTCTGCGAAGGCGGTTTTTATGGCGGACATTTGAACCTTGATGATAAGATCGCTCCGGTTCTTAAAGCGATGACTCTCAGCTTTGGTGTAACGGCTTTGAATGAACTTCAGGAGCTTTTTAATAATAAGTCTCTTGTCGAAGATGGAGCCTTTGCTCTTGAAGTGATGGATCATATCAATGTAAGAATCAACGAATACAAACATGAAGATGGATTGCTTTATGCTGTCTACGGTACACCGGCTGAGAGCTTATGCGGAAAGCAGGTTGAACAGTTCAGAAAAGAGTTCGGTATTGTTACGAATGTATCTGACAGACCTTATGTTTCTAATAGCTTCCATTGTCATGTTACGGAGAATATTTCACCTATCCTTAAACAGGACTTAGAAAAGAGGTTCTGGGAAAAATTCAATGGTGGAAAGATCCAGTATTGCCGTTACCACCTCAGTTATAACAAGGAAGCTATCAGAACGTTGGTCAACAGAGCTATGAAGCTGGGCTTTTATGAGGGCGTTAACCTATCACTTGCTTACTGCGACGACTGTGGCCATGAAGAATTAGAGATGGATACCTGTCCTGTATGCGGAAGCAAAAACCTGACAAAGATCGACAGAATGAACGGATATTTGTCATATTCCAGAGTGCATGGCGATACGAGACTTAATAAGGCAAAAATGGCGGAGATAAGAGACAGAATCTCAATGTGATGTAAATTTCCAACTTTTTCTGAAACATTCCAACTTTTTATGAAATATGTTGGAAAAATGAAAATAAGAAATTTCCAAGTATTTCTGAAACTGTAAATTTCCAACTTCAAGTGAAACATTCCAATTTTAATTGAAATATTAAAAATGTTACACTTTGGAAATTTCCAATTTCAAATGAAACAGAGAAGAAGGTGTACAAAATGTGCATCTTCTTTTTTTACGCCTATATTTTTATTTAACTGTAAAATTCCAACTCTAACGTATACATTCCAACTCTAAATGAAATATATGGATTTTTAGGTTAAGAGATTTTTACAATTCTAAATGAAATAAATCATTGAAATAAGGCAATAATATAGTGTACTACACATTTTATTGTCATTAACCCCAACTTGTTTCAATTAGAGTTGGAAAAAGTTTGTTCTGTTTTGTGCCATGCGGAACGCTTGTTTCAATTAGAGTTGGAAAAAATTGACCAAAAAGACTCTGATTTATGTGAATTTGTTTCAATTAGAGTTGGAAAATAAAAACTTTCTTCAAAATAAAATCACATAATATATATGTACACGATAACAGGAGCAAAAAACTGCTCCATTTTTTTTGGAGGAAACAAATGGAAAATACATTAAACTCAGTTGATATGAAGGACTATGCAGCTAAAGTACTGCACTCATTCAACACATTTAGTAACAAGAATACAATTGCGAAAGAGCATATAGCGGAAAATGAAAAACTCGCTATTACTTGTTTTGCACTTACCGGAATCTACTTGGCTTTTCAGTATGAAAAGGAAGAGGATAAGTCCTTTTTGGATTTAAGGGATCGGAGCTCAAAAGAATATGCCTATAACAATAAAAACATATTCTATAAGATCTTTTCAGAGAACACTGGCATAAAGCCCGAACTTGATGTGACTCATCATTTCCTTGATTATGAGAACATCCGATTCTTTAGGGACACGATATATTCTGACTGGATCTACAAGCTTGTTAACGAACATCCTACAAACAGGCAGTCATATATGCGTGGATTTGTTGGTGCTATCGGAAGTGATTACAGCCTTCCGGATGGGACATTTCCAATGTACTAAAGTTGCCAGGTAGGATACAAGGATAAAGTTGCAATAAAAGAGGTATATTAGTGAGTAAACAATACAATATAAGAAAAGATAGAGCATCTCTTATGGACCGGTTCGGTTCCAGAGTAGCTTTTGAAAAAGGTGGATCCGTGATCATGCCGATCTATTGTGCAGATGATTTGAAGAAAGGCTATATTTTTTCAAAACAAAAACATGAAAGATTATTTCAAAGAGTAGCTGAAGCCCGCATGGATAAGGAATGGCTTGATCGAGTCAGGAATATATGGTGGGGAAAAACAGCAGACGAAATCTTAAAGGATAACCCAGGCTTAAAACAACTTGTTGCCATAAGGGAACGGTTATTAGAGTTTGGCGGTGATGCGGTATGCATGCCGTATGGCAGCGATGAAGATACTCCCGCTATCTACGAATTTGGACAGCTATGGAGCGGTATCTCGGCCAAAATGATGAAAGGCCAGCCGTCTATGTGTCATACAAATGCCTGTGAATTGTGGGCGCTCAATAAAAAAGACCATGACGTGCATATATGCACCGGATACGCTTTGTCAGAAGATGGAATGTGGAGAGAGCATTCATGGTTGATCAAGAAAACTCCCAGATCATATCAGCTCATAGAAACAACCAAGAAAAGGTTACTTTACTATGGATATGTGCTGGACGATTACCGGGCGACAGATCTATATTACGATCAAATAAATTCGCTTCGTTTGGAACCCATCGATAGATTTGAAGAACCTAAAGGATATGCGGATTATATCGATAGGTACTGTGATGTTGTTAGTGTTCTTGATAAGTACAAGGCAGAAGGTGAGGGCTAAAAAAATGACAGCGTTTTACTCCGTGTCGAATAAGGACATAACAATTTATAACAATGCAGGAACTTGTATCTTGATAACAAAAGAACCCATCGAAGAGGTAATGAGAAGATATAACATAAAGGATTCCGATATTCATGTAACGTTTTAAGTGTGAAACGGAAACAGAATCTTGATAAAGTACCTGAAAGCTTTTTAAGCTTGAAGCCTTAGTAGGCAACTATAATAATAGGCAGCCTACTGGGGCTGCTGGGAAGGACATTTAAAATGGATAATTTTGAGAAATACATGAACCCTCCGGTTGAGCCGGAAATGAAAGATGAGTTTGGCCTCAAACCTCTTGGAACGCGCATTCTTCTAACAGGAGAAAAGGTAAAAAAGCTATACGCTTCTGTAGCGGTATATACAGGAGATTTTAGCATCAACCAGAATATCTTTGGATCCGAAGAAGACGCTATTTCAGATTGTAAAAAAGCTTTTGAACGCTCAGTTGCTGAAGGTCTGAAAAATGGCGACACAGAAACATGGGAATGGAATGAGCATGCAAGCTGTGGACGAATTGATTGGACCAGTGGTGATCAGTCCTTCTTTGAGGTCAATGAAGCAAATTTCTTTTCAACTAAAGTTTGCAGTGATTTTCTTTCTAAAGAATTTGATGAACAAAGATTAGCAAAGGAAAGCGAGGACTAAGGAAATGATTAAGAGATATGTTTTAATTGATCTTGAAGAAAAAGCAGAGAGTCGCATTTCTGTATTCTTATCTAAAGAAGATGCAGAAAAAGCAGCTAAAGAAAACGGCTATGACCATTATTTTGTATCGGAGATAACTATCAACCTCACAGAAAGGGAGATGACAGATCTTGAAGATAACAGAATAGTAGCTTGGATGATGGCCGAAATCAAAAGCAGAGTCAGTTTAGGTGATGACGATCATGCTCCTGACGATGAAGCTGCATTAGAAATGGCTCGTCATGCATATGGTCTTTATTGCAGCGTTGAAGTAACGAGTGATGGATTTAAGATGGATGGCTGTACCCAAGGTGAGTGCATTGACCAGGCTGTTATAGATTACTGCCGCGCTCACGATATAGACAGTTGGAAAGTGTAAAGTATGTGCATTATTAATCTACAAAGAGTATGATTAGTATGAAGCATACATCCGGAATCACAAGGAGGCTTTTATGAAGTATCACAACATTACAAAAGATGACCAGAACAATGGAGATGGATTAAGAGTAGTATTATGGGTGGCAGGATGCGAGCATCATTGCCCCGGATGCCAAAACCAGGAAACATGGGATAAGGAAAATGGCCTGCTTTTTGATGAAGGAGCAAAAAAAGAGCTTTTTTCTGAATTAAGCAAAGACTATATTTCCGGCATAACATTTTCGGGCGGTGATCCGTTAGCCATATATAACAGAGCTGCTATATTGGAATTAGCTAAAGAGATCAAGGATAAATTTCCTAACAAGACAATATGGTGTTATACAGGATATGTCTATGAGGATATTAAGGATGAATTAAAAGATTTTCTTGATATCATAGATGTGCTGGTAGATGGACCGTTTGTTTTAAGTGAAAGAAATGTATCTTTGGAATGGAGAGGCTCTGCTAACCAGAGAGTGATCCGCTTAAAGTAATTAACAAACTAATATTGTTCGGTAGATGTATAAAGAAAGATACTGTTAACTTCTTTTTGAAGTTAGCGGTATCTTTTTTATCGTTTTTTCAAAATAAGTCACATAATATATATGGCCGAGGATACTTAGTAGCGAAGACAGTTTAAAAGCTTAGTAGCGAAGATAGTGCGAATCGGCCAGTTTTTAGTCGTTTCTTATTATTTTTCTGTAAAAAAATCACATAATATAAATGTACAAGATAACCGGAGCAATTTTGCTCCTTTTTTTATAGGAGAAATGATGAACACAATTTACGTAGACATGGATGGCGTTCTGGCAAGATGGAACGAAAAAGCATCTGAAGAAGAAACTCATGAAAAAGGGTATTTCCTTAACAGAGAAGCAGAAAACGCAGCTATTGGACTTGTTAGAAAGCTCGTGAACAACGGGTTCGATGTCAGGATCCTTTCATCAGTATATCTGGATGAACATAGCAAAGCTGAAAAACGCGAATGGTTAGACATACACGGTTTAAATGATATTCCGGCAATATTTGTTCCCTATGGCGAGAACAAAGATGAACACATTGCAGTGGAGGGTATTCCTGTATTGATCGATGACTATTCGAAAAATCTCAAATCCTGGGAGAAGAAAGGATTCACAGCTATCAAATTCATGAATGGTATAAATAATCGCCCCAAACTGGTGATGGAAGAAAATACTATTAATATGTACTTAGATAGTTGGAGTGGATATTCGATCGATAACCGAATGACATCAGATCAGATGTACAAAGTAGTAGCGGCGTTAGCGGCCTGAAGTGGAGGAAGTATCATGAAAAGAAACATAATATGGAATAATGATGTGTGCGAAATGGAAAAGAGCATCAGAGAATGCCCTTCAGATTTTTTTGAAGCAGAAGATGTTTCGGATGAAGATGTATGGGAAATGGCTTATTCAGAGATCGAAAGAAATCTGGATGATGAAGAAAGCAATCTATCTATAAAAGTCCCGGGGACTATCATTATGACCGGTTCCTTACAGCGATGGGATGGCTCACGAAACGCTTATAAAGAGCTTAAGACCAACAATATCGGAAAAGCTATCAGAGAAGCGGTTATGTCATTTGACGGGGATAATTCATTCGAGATCTATGAAGAAGATGGAAAGCTGATGCTTTCGCAGACTGGACATGATAATCCATGCAACCCGTCAATCTTTGAATTCAAAAGGATTGATGAAGCTGTTCTTGAGGAAACTGATAACGTTGAGAAGGAAAGTTATTCTATCGGTTCGCTGGTTAGCGAAGTATATGGATGGGTTGCTTAAAAATGAAATATTATGAAGTGGTAGCTTACCGCCTTAAGGAAAGACTGTCCCGACGGGGAATAGCAGTAACAAAAACTGCTCCCCGACGGGGGAGCCTGATTAAAAGGAGGTATCCTTATGAAGAAACGAGAGGTTTTTTTCAAAATTCTTTCGATAATAGCTGATATAATCGGAATCGTTGCATTCGCGGTTCAATTATATCAGCTGTTCATCAAATAACTTAGTTTATTTGCTGGACCAAGTTAGGGGGAGAGAGCTCAATTCTCTCCCGCCAACTTGATTTTCTCATATACGGATACCAAAGTCAAGATTTCTACACAGCGAGGAGGTAATGCCATTAATGTACGAAAAATATGATCATGAGAAAGATCGGTAAGGTTAAACCATAACGGAAATGGCAAAAAAAGAAAGGTACTCAACAATTATGTTGGGTGCCTTTTTTTAAAATATGTCACATAATATATATGTAATAGATAAATGGAGTTTTATAGCTTCCACTTATAAATTGGAGGATAATAATATTATGGCTAAAGAAGTAACCAAAGAATTGACCGATAAGAACATAGAAGTTCTGCACAAATATAGATCGTTAGATGACTTTAGAAGACTGGCGATGAGAGCTATCGCCACAAATCTAGCAGGCGAAAAACATGATGAATTTAAAGATGCATGTACTTTTTTTCTGTCTCTAAGTAAAGAAGATTCTGAAAAAATATTATTCTTTTCAAAGGCGATTGCAGAGCAGATGGTTGATGAAATAATAGAAGACCAAATAAGCGGCAGAGATAAAATGTTTAATTAGAAATTTAAATAGGAGGCTGAATATGGAAAAAGAAAAAACATCAAAGAATACCGAAAAATATACTGACGAGGAATTGGAAGTATTAAGCAGATATGATTCGTTGAGTAATTTTGGGCAACTGCAAGCCAGAGCAGCTTTGATTGGCTTAGCGACCGCAAAAGGAGATCAAGTTAGCGATGCCTTAAAATTTGTCATTTCCTTAAAAGAAGAAGATCGTGATAAGGTTGAACTTTACGCCAAGTTGATAGCAGAACAGATGGTAAACGAGATTAGAGAAAAAATGATAGATCTGATAAATGCGAATAACGAAATGTTTGCATAGGCTAAACAAAACAAAAAGACAGATACGACGGGATTGCTAAAAAGTTTACTGATCCCGGATGTCTATGGCGAGTACAAACCTATCAATACGTGGCATCCGAAAAAGAGTTTATATTTGAGGTACTAGATATGAAGCAGTCATCTTAGAACCGACTAGATAATAAATGGTTATAGTAATATTATGCATTCTCAGAGCGTGGACAAACTGGCTTTAGCGATAGTGCCGAGGCCAGTTTAGTTATCCTCAAGTTTAACTATTCAAAAAGATAATGACATTTTTTATTTTCTAAATCTTTCTCCTAAAAAAAATCACATAATATATTTGTATAGATAATTGGAGCAATGTTCTTGCTCTTTTTTTAAAGGAGAAAAAAATGGAATTATTGGAATTTTACCCTACACCCAAAACTTTATTAGATAAGGTATTAGACGGAATCAAGTGGAGCCATATAGGTTCTGTTCTTGAACCGTCAGCCGGTAAGGGAGACATTGTAAAGCACATATTGGAAACATCGAGTAATTATCCACATTACAATCGGAGTCTTGATGTCGACTGCATTGAAAAAGAGAAAAATCTGCAGAAAATCATAAAAGGAAACGAGTATAAGCTTGTACATGACGATTTTCTTACGTACCACACTTTTAAACAGTATGACCTGATCGTTATGAATCCACCTTTTTCGGATGGTGACAAGCATCTTAACAAGGCTTTAGATATGCAGGAAAGGACCGGAGGAGATGTCATCTGCATACTTAATGCAGAAACCATCAAGAATCCATATACAAACTTACGCAAAGCTCTTATCCAGCGATTAGATAAAGCCGGCGCAGAAATTGAATTTATGGAACAGGCATTTAGTTCAGCGGAAAGATCAACTGATGTTGAGATTGCTGTAGTAAAAGTGCATTATGAAAAACCGGAATTTGACAGCTCTATTCTTGATTCCTTAAAGCAGAAGTATTATTCGGAAGCTTGCGAGGAGGAGAATGCTGAATTGGCCAGTGGAGATATCATCGATATTCTGGTTAAATCATATAATATGGAGCTTGAAGCAGGGATCAATCTTATAAAAGAATACTGGGCCCTTGCTCCAAAGATAAAATCTGCGCTCAATACAAAGGATAACCCCTATTCATCTCCTTTGATCAAGATGAAGGTTGGGGAGCACGAAGTTAGTATAAATGAGTATGTGGAATTGACCAGGATGAAGTACTGGGAGGCGCTTTTTAATGATAGGCGCATAACCGGTAATATGACATCTAACCTTCAGACTAAATACAGAGGACTAGTAAATAAACTAAAGGATTACGACTTCTCGGTATATAACATCAAGCAAATCCAGATTGAAATGTCCCAGAACCTTGTGTCCGGAGTAGAAGATTGCATCATATCTTTGTTTGATGAGCTGTCCCACCAGTATTCATATTATGACAGTTCAAGTAATATCCACCTCTATAACGGATGGAAGACCAATAAGGCATGGATCATCAACAAAAAGGTTATCATTCCTTTTTATGATGCGTTTGATCGGTTTGACGGAAGATTTCAACCCACTTATTACAAGGTAGTGGAAAAACTCTCAGATATTGAGAAGGCTCTTAACTATTTGGACGGCGGACTTACTGATGATATTTCTTTATCTCAGGCCTTGGAAGAAGCAAAGACGAATGACCAGACTAAGAACATTAGCCTTAAATACTTCGACATTACCTTTTACAAGAAGGGTACATGCCACATCGTATTTAAGAACGAAGAGCTTCTTAAGAAATTCAATATCTTTGGTTCCAGAAAGAAGGGCTGGCTTCCTCCCTCATACGGAAAGAAAAGATACTCTGATATGACGGAAGAGGAGAAAAGCACGATCGATGAGTTTGAAGGAAAGAATTCATACGAGAGAGTTTTGAATGATTCGGATTATTACTTGTTTGATACAAGCAGGATCGCAATGCTGGAAGAAAAGACAGCATAACGGATACTAAAAATGCCAGATGAACCTATCTGGAAAATAGCCTATAAGGGCTGCAACTAACAATTATGGTTAGACAGCCCGAAAAGGCTGTCGGAAAGATTAAGAGGTAATTAAATGGCGAAGTACAGAGTATATGCTAAAATGACTACGATCTGCTATCTGGATGTTGAGGCAGAGAATGAAGACCACGCAAAAGAGATAGCTGGAGAAACGGATGGGGGAGAATTCATCTCTACTGATGAAGGATCCTGGGAAATTGAACCAAACGTAAAACTTATCGAGGAAAACCACGATTCTTTTCTATCTATAGAGGATGAAAGCATCCTTGAAGAAATGGAAAAAGATACTAATGGATTTGGAAATGGCCATTGTGATTTTATGATCACAGGAGTTCCGGAAAAAGATTTATCTTTAGTTATACAATTGATAAATAAAATTCCACCGGATGAAACGGTTGGCGATAAGTTCCACATACTCTGCAATCTTTCTATAAAAAAAGAAGCAAATGATGATTATACGCTCTGGTTCTCCACTCATAACAAATATTTGCCGGAAGAAACAATTAAGTACATTTCATCCCAGATTGAAGCTGTTTGTTACGGAGCAAACGCCTGGGATAATCAGGCAAATATTGTTCGATATGAAAATGGTTCCGAAAGCGAATTTAGTGCAGATAACGTTATGATATCAGAACTCTCATTTAACGAGAATTCAGAAAACTCAGATTTTTATTACGATATAGAAGTAAAGATCAAATGCACTAAGACAGATTCTGTTTTCATCGTAGGTGGAGGCTGTATATGTCAGGAAACAGTTATTGATCTTTGCAATAGATTAGGCCTCAATTTTGCGCAGATCAAAAGAAATCTTATATGGAGAGACTTAAAAGCTGCGTTTAATTCTGTCGAGTACGGATTCAAGTTGTCCGGAGCCATAGAGTGGTCCATATCAAACAAAGAGCTCAAACAGTTAGCGATATTATATCGTGACGACGCCGCATATAGAACTAAGATTCTTGACCTTCTGGAGGATTGTAATTTCCATACAGAGTATTCCGATTTTGAAAACGGAGACTATGAGAAATACATTGATTAAGGAGGTTTGATATGGCCGGATTTCTTTGTTCAGTAAATGGTCAGTCATATTTTGTAGACAGAAAAGCATATGAATTTCAAGCTGCGAATACTATTGCGGATAGATTCCCCGAAGGGACAAAAATCAAAATACAACCGATCAGAAGATTTGTTACCATTTACAAAGAGTATATAGATCTTGAGGATGGTGATAAGGGCGATGACCGTCCCGTTCAAATATCGGAATACATTAATGGCGAAATTGTTTCTTACGTAAAAGAGCATGGATTTAGTGATAAAAAGAGATTATATGCTATAGTCTGACATTAGAAACTAAATCTTATATGAACAAAAATGCACTCGACGATCAAAGTTGGGTGCATTTTTAACTTTTCCGAAAAAAAAATCACATAATATGAGTATAAGATATATCAGTTATCAAAACAGAAAGGATTCTATATGCTCAGATACATATATAAATACGAATATGGCTCCACGATTTTTGAATACGGCGTTACCAAGAATCTGAATAGACTGTATCGTAATAATCTTCCTATGTCAGAGGTTGCCAATCCAAGATTGCATAAAGCTTTAAGAGAGAGGGGATTATACTATAATCAGGTATCTATCATGTATATTCCGGCCGAGGAAGATGAGGCCGCTCAGCTCGTGCAGAGTATAAAGAAAGATCAGATTCCGTCTATTGATGATTGGAAAAAATATGACAATAAAATGAAGGATATCTATGACGAAAGCTATAAAAACCAGCTCCTAGAAAAGCTTAAATACCAAACATCGCAGATAGCAAAAGATGCAGAGCTTCATAAGTTTATGCTGGAAAACTTTAATGCAGAATCAGAATATGTGTACTATGACATAAAGATCAAGCGCGATCTTATATGGGACGGAGTGATGAGCCATGCAGATAAGCTGCAATCTATTAAAGGATTAATAGATATGGATAAAAAATATCCTCTTGAACCGGGTTATTATATAAAAGTATTTGATGGATTCGAATTGGATGAACTAAGCGAATACCCTGATAATATAGTGATAAAGCAGAGAATAAAGACAGACAAAATCCCTTTTTTACTCTCAGCCATGTATAATCCATTGATATTTACTGCACATGAGTATAATGTCTATTCACGTTATAAAAAAGAAAAACCTTACGTTGTCACATCAGTCGATATACCTTATTACGCAGCCATAAAGCCGGTAAAAAAAGTATATACAAGGAAAGCTTATGAGGAATACATAAAAAGCCAGGTGCAAAAAAAGGTCAGTTGACCGCAAAAAACAGAGGCAACAAAGCTTCCAATGCTAATTAGTTATGACTGTTCTAATATCTTGACTATCGTAATCAGCATTGAAATCCCAAAATTCTATTCAATTAAGGGTGACTACATCATTCCTTGG
>JAEEGL016113083.1_pt1 | contig 45924 bp, 36 predicted proteins | sample 9134231 | NCBI WGS metagenome assembly JAEEGL01 (sample SAMN16246548, study PRJNA631951) | gut metagenome | biome: gut microbiome; feature: rumen; material: fiber-attached | host: Bos | place: Iran: Karaj | collected 2018-10 | reverse complement strand
ATTTATATCAAATAAAAATATCCACAATTATGTGGATATTTTTTATTTCTTAATATCTAATATTACTGGAAGTATTATTGGTTTTCTACCAGTTAATTCATATATGTATGGGAATAACTCTAATGTAATTTCATTTTTAATATCATTATATGTTACTCCTGGTTCTTTTAATTTAGTATTAATTGCTTTTTCAGCACATACTTCAATCTTTTTAATTAATTCAGCATTTTCATTTACTATGATAAATCCTCTAGATGTTATATTTGGATGAATTAATAGATTTTTATTTTTCATATCGATATTAGCTATTACGATTACGATACCATCACTGGCCATAATCTTTCTATCTCTTAGAACCGCACCATTAACTTCTTCCATCTTGTTACTGTCTACATAGACATCGTTAGATATTACTGGTGCTCCTTTAGTAATTACATGATTAGTTATATCTAATGTATCTCCATTTTGAAGTACAAAAGTATTTTCTTTTGGTATTCCACAAGCTATTCCAATATTAGCATGTTTCTTTAACATACGATAATCACCATGGAAAGGCATTAGATATTTTGGATTAATTAATCTAATCATTAATTTTAATTCTTCTTCGTTAGCATGTCCTGATGTATGAACATCATAAGTACTATTAGTATATACTTTTACTCCTTGTAAATATAATTTATTAATAGTTCTACCAATTGCTAAAGCATTACCTGGGATAGCACTCGAAGAGAATATAACTATATCATCTGGTCTTAATTTAATTTGTTTATGAGTACCATTAGCTATTCTTGATAGAGCTGCTAGTGGTTCTCCTTGTGATCCAGTACACATTATTACTAATTCATGCGGTTTATAGTTATTAACTTCTTCTGGATCGATGATATCATCACCATGTTCAATATAACCTCCTTCGATAGAAATCTTTAAGTTATTTTCCATACTTCTACCAAAGACACATAATTTTCTACCATGATTATGACAGTTTTCAACGATTTGTTTTAATCTATATATATTAGATGCAAATGTTGCGATTATAATTCTTCTATCTATATGAGTATCAAAAATTTCGTTAATAGCGTTATCTACACTCATTTCACTCATACTAATACCTTCATTTAAAGCATTAGTAGAATCAGCGATTAATAAATCGACTCCTTCTTCTCCAATTCTAGCCATTTTGTGTATTTCGGCCATAGGTCCAATTGGAGTAAAGTCAAATTTGAAGTCTCCTGTAGTAATAATTGTTCCTTCAGGAGTTTTAACTCTAATTCCATGAGCATCAGGAATAGAGTGGGTAACTAGGAAGAAATCTACAGTGATTTTATCAAATTTAATAACAGTATCATTTTCATAAGCATATAAGTTATCAAATCTAACACCTCTATCTTCAAATTTTAAGGCGATCAATTCTTTAGCTTGTTTAGGTGCGTAAATACAAGGTATATTTACTTCTTGAGCTAAGTAAGGAATAGCTCCAATATGGTCTTCATGACCGTGTGTAATAAATAGAGCTTTTATTTTGCTTTCATTTTCTTTTAAGAAAGAGATATCAGGTAGTACATAGTCAACTCCTAATGGACCACCATCTGGAAACATAATACCGGCATCTATAATAATAAGTTCGTCTTCATGCATTACACAATACATGTTTTTTCCTACTTCTCCCAAACCACCTAAAATAATTATTTTAGTATTGTTTATATTCATTAAATACTCCTTTCTATAAGTATAATAAAGACCTAACTAAGAAATTATACAATGAAAAAATACATTTGTCTATGTATTTTTCATTAATAATTATAGATTGTCAGCTACTGTTATAGTAATAGTTTTATCATCAATTTTATCTATTCTTTTTCGATATGGATAATCTTGACTATATATTCTTCCATTCTTATAGTTTGTATTTTTAACATAGTTGATTTTTAAAGTAATATCATTTTCTTCTGCCCATTTTTTAGCTTCTTCTAATGACATGTTATAGAAGTTAGGTACTAATGGATAAAAATCTGATTTATCAAATTCACTACCAATTATATGATCAATGTTTTGTCCTGGTGTATAACTAAATTCAGTAATATTGTTATCTTCTAATTCTAGATTAGCTCTCATTTCCTTTTTACATACTTCAACGCTTTGTTTAACAGGAATATATTCCCATAAAGTTAATCTTGTTTTTTCATCATAGATCATTTGTCCATGACCATTAATTAATAATTTTTCTATATTTATTCTATTTTGATTATTATCACTCATTACACTTTTAGCTACATCATAGAATGATAAGATTGTATCTCTATCCATATTAGTATCTAAATTATCAGTTAATATATCGAGTAATTCATATATTTTATTTATATCTTTAATTGTCTTTCCTTTTTCAATTAAAGCATTTATTATTGCTTCTTGATTTTTATTTCTTACAGATACATCTCTATATCCTTCAGTATATTTTTTTGGACAGTAATCTTCATTCTTTTTTCTATTTCTAGCAAAGGCTAATACTTGTTCACCATTTAATACTTGTTTACCTTTTTCGATATAAACAATGTTCTTACCAATTCGTCTTTTACTATCTTGTTCACATAATGCATGTGGAACATCTAGTTCTAAGCCTCCAAGGGCATTTACTAAGTCTACAACACCAGTAAAGTTAATTTTAACGTAATAGTCTACTTTTACATCTAAGTAGTTTTCTACAGTATCTAAAACGCACTGTGTACCATGTGAAGCAGCATGAGTTATTTTATTTTCTCTTTTATCATCAAAACACATAATTGGTACATAACTATCTCTATGAATTGATAACATAGTAGCATTCATAGTTTTAGGATTAACTGTTAATAGTATTAAACTATCTCCATTAAATGAATCACTATTTTTAAATCCACTAGTAGTTGAATCTATACCCATTAATAATACTGAGAAAGGTTTAGTTAATTTTTTAGTTGAATTATTTTTAATCTTCTTTTCTTCCATAGTAACAGTTTTAATTATTTTTACTCTATGTTTTATATCTTCAAATCCTTCTTGATTACTAAATAAATTTTCATAATCAGTAGGTAAGAAGATATAATCTATTTCTTTATTATATAGAGCAGTTATTAATGGACGATAATCTTCATAATAAATTATTTCATTATTATCTAATTTATTTTCTTTAATTATTTTATTTGCTAATACATATCCTTCTTTAGATTCAGTATTTTTAATCATTCCTAGTTTACTAGATCCAACTTTTTCACTACCATCAATTCTTGTAATTAAACTAGTAGAGTAGGTAACTTTTTTATTAACTTTAGTTACATAATGAGATATTTTATTTAAGTTAACTGATAAAAAGATAAAGAGTATAATGAAAACAAATTTAAGAGCATTGGAAAAAGTACTATGTCTATGTCTAATATTAAATAGTGTTATTAGATCAGTAAATAGTATTATTCCAATTATTATATATCTTAAAAAGTTTTCAATGTTGTTGTAATTTAATATAGCAATTATAAAGATAATACTAGCTATTAAATATACTAAGGAGATTAATTTAACTTTTCCTTTTTTCTTTCTCTTTTTACGTGTCATGTTCCTCCATATTATAAAAAAGAAGAATTATTCCTTCTTCTTTGTAGTTCTTTTATTACTTCTTCTTTTTCTAATGCCTAGTTCTCTAGCCATTTCTTCAAGCTCTTCTTCATCGTCATCTTCCATTTCAACTTCTGATTCAGTATCTATTTCTTCTTTATCTTCATTTTCTATTTCAACTTCAGATTCAGTTTCAGGCTCTATTTCAGTGTTAAATTCTTCTTCTTTAACTTCTTCTTTATATTCATCTACAGACTTAAGTGGAATATCATCATAATCATCAATTATTTCTTTTTTTGTTTTTTCTTTCTTTTCTTTTTTATTTTTCTTTTTAGAATTCTTTATTATTGATATTAATATACCTATATAAGTAACTACTAGTAATCCTGCGAGAACAATTATTAAGATATTTCTCTTATTAATTCTTTTAGCAGTTGTTGCTATTTGATTAGTTAATTCTCTAGCATCACTATCATTATATATTTGTAATGTTTTTTCTTTAGTATCATATTGGTATGTTTTTTCTTCACCAGTCTCTAGATTAATCCCTTTTAATATATAGAATATACTATCTTTTGTATAACCTGTATATTTTTCTTCTCCGATAGAGAAGTCTTCTTTTTTATATGAGCTAGGTAATTCTATTTCATTATTAGTAGGTATTACTGTAGTATTAGAATTATCTATTTCTTTATATTTTTCATATTTATTATCTTTATATGTATAAAGTGTTACATTTCCATCTTTGTCTTTTAAACCTACTAGTGTAGTATCAATTGCTTTATTAAGTAGAGTAGGTACATCTAATTCACTAATTTGAATTGTAGATTTTTCAAATGTTGAATTAGGTGCAGTTAATAGTTCTTCTTTTCTTACTACGTTATATTCTGTATCTCCGATTGTTACTACTATTGGAGTAAGTTCTTTTCTTGTAACATTAATTGTATAAACTTTAGAACTACCATTTTGAGCAGTTACTTTAACTTCTATTTTATTTTGACCTTCTTCTAAAGTATGTTCTCCAAGTCCTGAGACACTTGCTTTACTATCACTTTTAGATCCTGTTACAGTAATTTTATCTACTTCGTTTTCTACTTCTAAACTATAGTTTATATTATCTTTGCTAAATCCTGGTGCTAGTTGAAAACCTGTAACACCTAAATTTGATAAGTTATTATCTTTGCTATAAGTTGCTTGTAGTTGTTGATTTGTAATAATCTTTACTGTTTTAGATTGATTACTATAAGTATAATTTTGTTCGTTAAAAGCAATAGCTTCATTAATTCTAAAATTGATATTAGCATCACCTGCGGCAATAGCTTTAAAAGTAAATACTAAACTTTTTTCTTTAGTTGAATTATTTTCTGCGGTAAAGATATGGTTTAGTGTACCACTTACATGTTGTAGTTTACTTGAATCATAAGTTACTGAATAATTTACAACTCCGATTGGCTCAGATGAACTAAGTTTTACTGTAACTGTTACTTTGTTTCCTACAACAATTTGACTACTACTTAGATATTCATTTACTCCTAAGCTTGCAGCATTTACTGTGAATGTTCCTATGAAGAATACTGCTAACGATAGTATTAAACATTTTAAATATTTCATTAAACCCTCCTAATTTTGACTTATATTAGCATATCCTAAGATATGTTTTTGTATCTTTAATAAATCAAGTGATGATATATCTGAATTTCTATCTATGTTAGCTGCTAGATTATAAGCACCAATTAATTTACTATAACCTAAGATATGTTTTTGTACTTTTAAGATATCTAGTGATGTAATAACTCCATCACCATTAACATCACCAAAGATAACTATTAATAATGTTTTAGATTCACTACCTGTATCTATAGTAATTTTATCACCAGTTACAAGAGTTCCACTAGTCTTGGTATTTCCATTACCATCTTTAATTGTTAATCCTACATTACTTGTTTTGATTGCATTAGTAAATGTATTAACATCAGTTCCTAAATTAATTCCCCAAATATATGATGAATCAGTTTTGAATGATGCTTTAGTAATTACATCATTTACAGCTAAGTTATTATTACTATTATTTTCATTTGTACTAGGTGTATCTGGTGTAGTAGGTGTAGGATCAACTGGTGGATTTACTACTGGTTGATCAGCAGGTTTTGGTGCTCTATTAACTGTAATTTTATAAGTTCTTGTTGTTGTGTTTTCTGCAGTTACAACAACATTAAATGTTTGAGTATCTTGTGTTAATGGGAAAGTACCAACACCATTTACTTGTTCTACATCTAATATTTTAGTAGCACTAATGGTAATGCTTTCCATATATGAAACGTTTACTGTGTAATTATCTGTTCTACCATCAAAATTTGTAACTGTAACATTATTTACTCTTAAATCTCTTAAGAAGTTATTTGGATTTCCTCTTGGAGATGGATCATATTTTGGTGCCATATCTTTATAGATAGGTATTGCAAAGATAAATCCAGATTCTATAGAACCATTGCTCTTATAAGAATTATATGTGTTATATGCTGGGTTAATTAATGATCCTATATTTGAACAATATTGATGCCAAGTACCTTTAGTAGCTGTTGGAGCTAAGTTATATTTTTGGAAGTAGGATGTATATTGTCCACAGTTAATATAGTTACTTGCTATTTGTGCAGAACCTTCAGTTATTGATTTTTCTTGTGAGTTCCATTCTCTATATCTTGCATGTTGTAAACTCTTTAATTTTGGATCACTTGAACTATAAGCTCCGATATTAAAGAAGTTATAGTATCCAGTATAATCAATTCCATCTGATAATACTCCAGCACGTCCATTAATTACGATATTACTATCTGAAGTACCAACTTCTTGTCTAGATAGGGCAGCTAAGAATACTGGAGAAGCATTAGCAGCTCTTCCGGCATTATCGAAATAATTAGCATACTGTTTCATGTAATCTGATAGTAAGACACTTTTAATCGCAGATAATGTTTGAAAACTTGGATGATAAGTTAAATCTTCAAACATAAATATTTCTATTTCATTTAAAAAGTTTCTTGGATCCATATAATACTGTAATGTTTGTCTATTTGCTTGGAACCAATATGATCCATCATGTGGTATAAATGTGTTATTTAAATAATCATAATCAGGTTCTGCAGTTGATAGAAAACCTGTCATACCTTGAGCTTGTTTAGTTGGAGGTATATTCATCATTGCGTTACCACTTTTATCTTGAGTATCAGTAGCTTGTTCAAATGTATAATTTGTCATAACTCCTTTAAATACCCAAGTAGGGTGTAATTTATGAACTTTTCTTAATTCTACTTGATAACTTTCAGGAAATCCTTCACTTGTTAAATAAGCATTAAATTCTTGATCGTTCATCGCAGCAATTCTTTGAGATAATTCTCCATCAGTAGCACTAGTTGCAGTACTAGGATTTGTTGGAGTATCCTCTACTGTTGTAGTAGTTATATCTAAAATGAAGTTAGAACAAACATAACCAACTTTGTTATTATAAGATGCTTGGTACCAAACAGAACCATCACATCCTCCTTCATCATTTTTCTCACTTAATATTTCAATTATTCCATTATAAGGAATGATAGTAACTTCTCCATACTTTGTACCTGGACCACTTCTTAATTTTAATCCCTTAGTTGTGGCAATTCTACCAGTCTTTCTTTCTGCGGAAAGTACTTTGTCGCACGAAAAAGCAATTACTAATATCATGACTATAATTAATAACTTCTTTTTTTTCATGGCATACCTCCATTATTTCATTCTATTATTATTATATCGTATATTATCAGTTTTCCATAATTATTAAGGAAAAATACAAATTTACTATACATAATTTTACGTATTTTGATATACTATTAATAGTAAAGGATGTTTTCTATGAAAAAGAATCTATATTTAAAAATATTTTTATTATTACAAGTAATAATGTTAGTTTTATTTCTTTATGATTATACTTTTGGTTTATTATCATTAGGAATTATCATATTATATGAATTATATTACATAATGATTAAATATAAATCTAGAGATAGTTCTATTATCAAAGGATTATCATTTTTTATGGTATTTGGCTTTTTAGCTTATGAATTTTTTACTAAGGATCCATCTAATTTGGTTCTTCTTGTATCTTTATTTTTTAATCAGTTATTTATATTTTCTTATTATAAAGAGAATAAATTATTTAAAAGAGGAACTATTGATTTATTAAGATATTTATATCCAGTAATGTGTGTATTATATATGATATTTGGCTATTATTTAGAAATAGCATTCTTCTTATTTATATTCTATCCATTACTATTTATTAATTATAATAAGAGTAGACTAGATAATATTATTTTATGGGTATGTTCTTTATACTTATTCATAGTAGGAGATAAACTTCTTCTTTGTGCATTAATATTCTATTTAGTAGTATTATCTATTATCTATGCATTTTCTAAGAGTCTTAAAAATTTAAAATATACTATTCCTTTACTAGTAATTGGTATAGTATCTTTTATATCTACAAGTTCTAGTTTATATGTAGTAAATAGTAAAATATTTGAAAATGAATCAATTATTATAAAGTTAATTAAATCATTAATAGGTATATTCCCATTAATGTATTATTTAGTACATAATTTTATAGTATTAAAAAAGAATAAATATTATTTTAATAACGATTTAGCAATTATATCTTTATCCATAATTGGTTATTTTGTACTTGTTCTTTATGCAAGACTTGATATACCTCCATTTGTAGTAGTAGCTTCTAGTTACTTATTAGTATTATTTAGTAAATTTCAAAAAGATAAAATTAAATCTATAAATGACAATAAAATAACTATATTTGCTCTTCATTTAGGATATGGTGGTATTGAAAAATATATTTCATCACTATGTCAAATGTTTGATAAATTTGATATAGAGATAGTATCTACATATAAAGTATTAAAGAAACCAGTATTTGACTATGGTAAAGCTGAAATTACTTATCTAATTAATGATAAACCAAATAGAGAAGAATTTAGAAGAGCTCGTGAACGTAAGAATATTTTTCTTATTATTAAAGAAGGTATAAAAGCTATAACTCTTTTATATAAAAAGAGAGCATACAATATTGAAGCTATAGAAAAAACTAATAGTAAATATATTATTACTACTAGAGATTTTCATAATGAATTAGTTGGAAGTTATGCTGATGATAGAATTATTAAAATAGCTACTGAACATAATTATCATAATGATGATCAAGAATATATAGATAAAGTAGTAACTAGTGTATATAATACAGATTATTTTGTATTAGTTAGTGAAAATTTAAGGAAATTTTATTCATCTATTACTAATACCAAATGTGTTTTTATACCTAATTGTATTGATGAAATACCTGGTAAAAATAATGCTAAAGGAAATACTTTAGTTAGTGTAGGTAGATTTTCTAAAGAAAAAGCTCAAAAAGATTTAATTATGGTATTAAAACTAGTAGTTAATGAAATTAAAAATGTTAAATTATATTTAGTAGGTGATGGAGAAGAAAGACGTGCTCTTAAAGATTTAGTTAAGAAAGAGAATTTAGAAGATTATGTAGTATTCACAGGATTCCTAAATAGAGAAGAGTTAAGCAAAAAATTAAAAGAGAGCAAAGTATTTGTTACTACTAGTCTTACAGAGTCATTTGGACTTGCAGAAATTGAAGCTCAAAGTTATAATATACCGGTAGTTGCATTTGATAGTGCTGATGGCTTAAAAGAACTATTAAAAGATGATGCAGGCGTATTAATTAAAAAGCGTGATAAGAAGGAAATGGCAGATGCTATTATCAAACTTCTTGAAGATGATAAATATTATAAAAAGATAGCAAATAATGGTTTAGAAAATGCTAAAAAATATGATATTAAAAACGTTAAAAATATGTGGAATAATATAATTAAGTAGGGTGATAATATGAAAAAGAAGAAAGTATTATTTATTTCTTCTGGTGGAGGTCATTTATCGGAAATGATGAGACTATCACCAATGTTTGAAAAATATGAGTATTATATTGTTACAGAAAGAACTAAGACCACTACTTATTTAAAAGATAAATATAAGGGTAAAGTTAGTTATGTAGTTTATGGTACTAAAAAGAATTTTTTACTATATCCATTTATTCTGTTAATTAATTGTTTTATTAGTTTATTTATTTATATTAAATTTAGACCTAATGTTATTATTACAACTGGCGCTCATACAGCAGGACCTATGTGTTGTATTGGTAAGATATTTAGATCTAAAATAATATTTATAGAAACTCTTGCTAATAGAACCACTAAAACAGTTACAGGTAAAATGTTATATCCACTTGCTGATTTATTTATAGTACAGTGGAAAGATATGGTTAAATTATATCCTAAAGCTAAGTATTGGGGGTGCATTTATTAATGATATTTGTTACTCTAGGTACTCAAGATAAAGAATTTAAAAGATTATTAGAAGCAGTTGATGATCAAATAGAAAAGGGTAATATCAAAGAAGAAGTTGTTGCTCAGATAGGATGTACTAAATATACATCTAATAATATGAAACTATATGATTATTTAGATCAGGATGATTTTAATAAGTATTTAAAAAAATGTTCTCTACTTATCACTCATGGAGGAGTAGGATCAATATTAAGTGCTCTTAAAATAAATAAAACGGTTATAGCAGCTCCTAGATTAAAAAAATATAAAGAACATGTTAATGATCATCAAACACAAATAATAGAATCATTTAGTAAAGAAAAATATATTTTAGGTTTAATGGATTTTGATAAGTTTCCATCAGTATTAGAAAAAGCTAAAACTTTTAAACCAAAAAAGTTTGCTAGTAATACTGATAATTTAATAGAACATATTGAAAATTATATAGATAGTATTTAGGTGGGTTTATGAATGAAAGATTAAAAGTATTAGATTTTAAATATAATGTTGTATTAGGTACTTTTGTTTTCTTTTTGATTCTTTCACTTCTTTCTCCATTAAGTGGTTTAGATTGGGGAAATTATGTTATTGGATCTAAAGGAATACTTTACTCTTTAAAACATTTAGATTTTACTTTTGGAGGAGTAATTAGTGGTATTCTTACTAGTTTATTCTCTTATAATAAAGGAGTATTTAATCTAATATCAGCATTTATATTTAGTTTACTTGTTAAAAATATAAATGATTTATATGGAAGAATAGATAATAAATACTATTATTTATTAGCTCCACTTTTCTTATTATTAGTAGGAGTAGATACTTTTGCTTACAATTATGTTTCTGTAAGTGGAACAACTGCTTTTACTTTTCCTAGTATTGCTATTCTAATATATTTTATATACATATATAGAAAAGAAATGTCATCAGAACCATTAACTAGAAAAGATTTTGTATTGTTTGGTATTTTATCTTTATATATCATTTTTTCTACAGCTTATATAGGTATTGGGTTCTTATTAGGAAATATTATTTTCTATGTATATAAAGTTGTTAGTATTAAAAAAATACCTAAAAGATATTTTATATTACTATTATTTCAAATACTTATTTGTGTTATTAATTTAATTGTTATAGATAAGAGCTTATTATATAGTTCTTTACCTCTATTAGTAAGTAAGATTCCTAGTTTTATAGAATTAACTTTTTCTAAAAATATAATAATTATTATATTAGGAGCAATACCAATTAATTATTATTTAAATGATGTACTTAAAAATTTCTCTTATAAAAGAGTAATAGTAGTATTATTTGATTTATTATTAATATTTTCTTTATCATATAATTTTATTAATTATAGTCCAGTTAATATTAGTTTGGTAATCAATAAATATATGGGTGTATTTGCTTTAGAAAATACATATTATTTAATATATTTTATTTTTTATATGTTATTATTCTTGCTAACTATTATTCATTTTGTTGGTAAGAAAACTGCTCGTAATTATTTAATAGTATTTATATTTATGGGTTTATTTGTTAGTTCATTTAAAATATTTTCACCTAGTTATGATGATGGTAATAATATATTATTTATTATTTCAATGATTACTTCAATTGGAGTATTATTTAACAATATTAAGTTGAAACTAAATACTAAAGTAGTTAAGGGAGTATTACTATTCTTAATAATATATAATTTAAGTATTATGGGATTTGTTAAATACTTAGATTATAAAAGAACTGATATTATCAATAAAGGATTAAAAGATAATGAATCTACTATTGAAGTAGTATCTTGTCCTGTATATTTAGTTTATAGATATAATCCGGTTACTATTTTTCAAGAGAAAAGTTTTAGAGAGTATTATAAAATACCAGATGATAAAAACATAGACTTGAAAAATTTTGGTATAATAAAAATAATTAGAGAAAGTGTGGAGTAATGAAAAAATTAATTTCGATAGTAGTTCCTTGTTACAATGAAGAAGAAGCTTTACCTCTATTCTATGAAGCAATTAAGAATAATGAAAAAAAGATGGACTATGCTAATTTTGAATACATCTTTGTTAATGATGGAAGTAAAGATAAAACTTTAGATGTTTTAAGAGAACTAGCAAAAAAAGACAAAGCTGTAAAATACATATCTTTTTCAAGAAACTTTGGGAAGGAAGCTGCGATGTTAGCAGGTCTTGAATATTCAAATGGTGATTTGATTACTACAATGGATGCTGACTTACAAGATCCACCTGATATACTTGAAACTATGTATAAAGGAATTGTTGAAGAGGGGTATGACTGTGTAGGAACAAGAAGAGTTACAAGAAAAGGAGAACCTCCGATTAGAAGTTTCTTTGCCAGATGCTTTTATAAAATTATCAATAAATTATCAGATATTGAAATGGTTGATGGAGCAAGAGATTTTAGATTAATGACTAGACAAATGCTAGATTCAATATTATCTATGAAAGAATACAATAGATATAGTAAAGGTTTATTTAGTTTTGTTGGTTTTAAAACTAAGTGGTTAGAATATGAAAATATTGAAAGAGTAGCTGGAAAAACTAAATGGAATTTCTTTAAGCTATTAATTTATGCTTTAGATGGTATAATTGCTTTCTCAACTAAACCATTAATAATTTCTGCATTAGTAGGTTTGTTATTTTTCTTAATATCGTTTATAATGATTGTGGTCATAATAGCAAAAACTCTAATTTTTGGAGATCCTGTTAGTGGTTGGCCAAGTTTAGTTTGTATTATATTCTTTATAAGTGGAGTTCAATTATTCTGTATTGGAATAATGGGAGCTTACTTATCTAAAGCATATTTAGAAACTAAAGGAAGACCTATTTATATAGTAAAGGAAACAGAAAGGGATAAAAAATGAAAAGATTAAATATTTTTAAAATCTTATTAGTAGCTTTAGTATTTGTTTTTCCTGTAATTACTAATGCTGCTGAAAAAGTAGATGTAATTATTTTTACAGGGGATGGATGTCCACATTGTGCTGAAGCAAAATCTTGGTTTGATTCAATTGAATCAAAGTATGGGGACAAATTTGAACTAGATGAATATGAAATATGGTATGACGAAGACAATAGTAAATTATTTTTTGCAGTATCTGATTACTTCGATGACGAAGCTACTGGAGTTCCATACATAGTTATTGGTAAAGAAAGATTCAAAGGATTTGCTGAAGAATATAAAGAAGAAATTATTGCAGCAATTGAAAATGAATATAAAAAATCTAGTAATGATAGATTTAATGTATTAGATAAAGTTGAGGATCCTATTGGAAGTGATTTTAAATTTTCTGATGATGATTCTGATGTTATTACTTATGGGTATGATGATGACGATGATTTCTTAGATGAAGATGATATTATGTATCGTTTTGAAGATATCGATTGGGATAATATCTTTAGTGATGAAAACTTTGCAATAATTGGTTCTATATTAGCTGGTATCTTTATAGTGTTCATAGTATTTTTAACTATAGGCTTAGTATTTAGAATAATTGAAATAATTGCTTTTTGGAAAGTGTTTAAAAAAGCTAATGAACCTGGATGGGCTGCTTTAATTCCTATCTATGATACTTATGTTAAAGCTAAGATTGGTGGTACTGCTTGGTGGTGGATATTAGTTATCTACATTACAAATATTGTTGGTATTCTAGGAGCACCTCTTTCTGGTGGATTATCTATGCTTTTACCTTTAGTAGCGTTATTTGGTAAATTTAATGTTAACTATAATATGAGTAAGAAGTTCCATAGAGATGCAGGAATGGCTATCGTTTTAACATTATTTCCAATTATCGGAGCATGTGTTTTAGGATTCGGAAAGAGTAGTTATGATGCTAAAGTAGTTACAAGTGAAAACGGAGTATTTGGTGGTACTACTGTTACAAATAATAATAGTACGGTTGTTAGTGCTAACTACTGTCCAAACTGTGGTGAAAAAACTGAAGCAGGAGATGCCTTCTGCGAGAAATGTGGAAGTAAAGTAAATTAGGGTATATATAATACCCTTTTTTTATTGTTATTTTTTAGATAAAAATATATAATATACCTAGGAGGAGTTAGTTATGAGTGAAGATTCTTTTGAATTTTTTGCAGGATCTGTATTATTAATGATATTTTTCATTGCGATGATTATTGCTGTAGCTGTTTCAGTTGTTACAATAGTTGCTTCATGGAAAATATTTAAGAAAGCTGGAAAACCAGGATGGGTAGCTCTTATACCTTATTACAACAATTATATGTTTTATAAGATAAGTGATACTAATATCCTATGGTTTTTAGTAACACTTTTACCTGCAGTACTTGCATTAGTTACTATGCCTATTTTTATTTTTACTGTTAGAGCATCAGATGAAATGGCTGCATTATTTAGTTTGGGTATGAATTTACTATCTATTGCTGGTAATATTTTAATTATTATCTCTTCAATTATTATGGGTGTTAATCTAGCTAAAAAGTTTGGAAAGGATAGTGCGTATGGCGTATTAATTGCTTTCTTACCTATTGTAGGACTTTCTATATTAGCTTTTGGTAAAGCAGAATATAATCCTAATATTAAAGTAAAAGAAGATAATAATAGTACTGATAGAGTATGTAGTAATTGTGGTGCATTAGTAGATGGAAAATCAGCTTTTTGTGTTAACTGCGGAACTAAAGTAGATTAGTAGAACTAAATAAATCTATTAGCAAAATGCTAATAGATTTTTTTATTTTATATTCATTTATTTTTAAAAATGATTTATAATTGTATTTATGATAAAGAGGTGTTTGTATGTATAAAATAATGGATGGAAATGAAGCATGTAGTTATGTTTCGTATAATTTTGCAGAACTTGCTGGTATATATCCTATTACACCATCAAGTCCAATGCCAGAATTTATTGATAAATGGTCTAGTACTGGTAAACTAAATTACTTTGGTACACCAGTAAAAGTAGTAGAAATGGAAAGTGAAACAGGAGCTGTTGCGCTATGCCATGGTGCTTTACAAAATGGTATCTTAGCTACTACTTATACAGCTAGTCAAGGATTGTTATTAATGATTCCTAATATGTATAAAATAGCAGGAGAAATGCTTCCTTGTGTTATTAATGTAGCAGCAAGAAGTTTAGCTACTCATGCATTATCCATTTTAGGAGATCATCAAGATATCTATGCTACTAGACAAACTGGTTTTGCTTTTCTAGCATCTAGTTCTGTTCAACAAGTTATGGATTTAACTAGTGTAGCATATTTAAGTGCTCTAAAAGGTAAAATACCTTTTGTTAACTTCTTTGATGGATTTAGAACAAGTCATGAAATTCAAAAAATAGAAGTTATCGATATGGATAAAGTTAAACCTCTATTAGATACAGAGGCTTTAGCAGAGTTCCGTAAGAAAGCACTTTCAATTAATAAAGTAACTCGTGGTACTAATGAAAATGATGATATTTATTTCCAAATATCAGAAGCTAGAAATAAGTACTATGATGCTTTACCAGATATTGTTAATTCTTATATGGAAGAAATTAATAAAATAACTGGTAAAGATTATAAACCATTTAATTATTATGGTGATCCTCAAGCTACTAAAGTAATTGTAGCTATGGGTAGTGGTTGTGAAACTGCTAAAGAAACAGTTGATTATGCTAATAGTAAGGGAGAAAAAGTTGGTTTATTAGAAGTACATTTATATAGACCATTCTCTAGTAAGTATTTCTTAAATGTTTTACCTAAGAGTGTTAAGAAAATAGCTGTACTTGATAGAACTAAAGAATCAGGAGCTGGAGAACCTTTATACTTAGACGTTTGTAACGTTATTAAGTCTAGTGGATTAGATATTGAAGTATATGGTGGTCGTTATGGATTATCTAGTAAGAATACTACTCCAGAAGACTTCTTAAGTGTATTTAATTTCTTAGATAGTGATAATAAATTCAATGGATTTACAATTGGTATTATCGATGATGTAACTAACTTAAGTTTACCTAGAGCTAGTATGGATAAAGTTGATAATGGACATGAATTATTAATCTATGGATTTGGTTCAGATGGAATGGTTAGTGTTTCTAAAGACTTAATTAAAATCGTAGGTAATAATACTAATGCATATGTACAAGAATATTCTGAATATGACTCTAAGAAGAGTGGTGGAGTTACTAAATGTCATTTAAGATTTAGTGATAATCCAATTAGAAGTACTTATTATGTTAGAAATCCTAAGTTAGTAGTATGTACTAAAGATACTTATTTAAAGAAATTTAAAATGTTAGAAAATATTGAAGAAGGTGGAACTTTCTTACTAAATACATCTAAAGATTTAAATGCTTTATTAAAGTATATGAGTAATCATGATAAGAAGATTATTCAAGAAAGAAAAATAAAGTTCTATATAATTGATGCTAATAAAGTAGCATTTGATGCAGGACTAGGTAATAAAATTAATACAGTTATGGCTACTGCTATCTTTAAGATAGGTAAATTAATAGACTTTGATTTTGCTATTCAAGAAATTAAGAAATCACTTGAAACATTATTTGCTAATAAAGGTAGAGAAGTTATAGATAACAATATTAAAGCTATTGATGGAGCTTTAACTACATTAAGTGAAATTAATATTTCTAATGTTGAAGATGAAGAAAAAGAAGATGATAATAAAACAGTATTTGATTTAATACTTGCTCGTGAAGGTAATGAAATACCTGTTAGTAAGTTAATGACTTATATAGATGGAACATTTGCTGGTGGAAAAGCTAAAGATGAAATAAAGGATATCGCAGATTTCTTACCTTGTTATAATTCATCTAAATGTTTAACTTGTAATCAGTGTTCATTTGTATGTCCTCATGGTGTAATTAGACCTTACTTATTAGATGCAGAAGAAGTAGAAAAAGCACCAGAAAGTGTTAAGAAAGATTTAATACCAGCTAATATACCTGGTAAAGATTATAAATTTATCTTAGGTGTTAATTATAATCAATGTACTGGTTGTGGACTTTGTGTAGGAATTTGTCCAGGTAAAGGTGGAGAAAAAGCCTTAACTCTTGTTGAAAAAGAAAAAGCAAAGACTCCAGACTTTGTTGAAAAGAATGATTATCTAGTTAATAACGTTTCTGAAAAACGTGATGTAATGGCAATTAATACAGTTAAGGGAAGTCAATTTAATTATCCTAAGTTTGAATTCTCTGGAGCTTGTGCTGGATGTGGTGAAACTCCATATCTTAAGTTATTAACTCAGTTATTTGGAGATGAATTAGTAATTAGTAATGCTACTGGATGTTCATCAATTTATGGTGGTAGTATTCCAGGAACAAGTTACAATATTCCATGGGCTAACTCATTATTTGAAGATAATGCTGAATTTGGTATGGGTATTGAAGTAGCAGATAAATTACATAAAGATAATGTAAGAACAATTGTAAGTAATAATATAGATAATGTATCTGATGAATATAAAGCTATATTTAATGATTATTTAGAAAAAGATGATTATGCATCAAGTGTTGCACTTTATAATATATTAGATGAAGTAAATATACCTCAGTTATCTGCGGTTAAAGAATTTGTTAAGAATAAATCTTACTGGATTGTCGGTGGAGATGGATGGGCTTATGATATTGGTTACAATGGATTAGATCATGTATTATCTACTAACGAAGACATTAATATTTTAGTTCTTGATACTGAAGTATATAGTAATACTGGTGGACAAAGTTCTAAATCTAGTAAGATAGGTCAAGTTGCTAAATTTGCTGCTTCTGGTAAGAAGGTAGCTAAGAAAGATTTAGCTAGAATGGCTCTTAGTTATCCTCATGTATATGTTGGACAAATCTCACTAGGAGCTAATATGATGCATGCGATTAAGACATTTATGGAAGCTAAGAATCATAAAGGACCATCAATTATAATTGCTTATGCACCATGTATCAATCATGGATTAAAAGGTGGTATGGTAAATAGTACAGCTGAAGAAAAGAAAGCAACTGAAGCTGGTTACTTCCCAATCTTTAGATACAATCCTGAAACAAAAGAATTTAGTTTAGATTCTAAGGCAGACTTCTCTAAATATAGAGAGTTCTTAGATGGAGAAACAAGATATAAATCACTTGCTAAAGTAAATCCTGAACATCAAGAAGAATTATATGCACAAAACGAAGAGAATGCTAAAGCAAGATATGGATTCTATGAAAGTTTAGATAAAGAGTAAAATCTTTATCTTTTTTCTTTTAATATGTTATTATATCGTTTAGGAGGTCTATATGGGATGGAGCATAAACGACTTTAGAAGAGATTTTAAAGAATTAAAAAAGAAATATAGGGAATGTGATAATGTTGTTGAAAAAGAAAAAATAATAAATCAAATGATGACATTATGTTCTGCGATTACTTTTTTTGAATATGATATACATAGTGATTATGATTTAATTACAGATGATTCTGGTAATTTAAAAATTGTTAACAATACCATTGAGGAAGAAAAAGAATTATCCACATATTTTGTTAATAATATTAAGTTTGATATGTATCATCCTTTCTTTTATAAATTTAGAAAAGAATTAAATTGTTTAAAAGATGTAGATGAATTTTCTTTTAAAAATAATGAAGTTCAATTAAATAGAAAAGACGTAATAGAGCTTATTAATGAGTTCTTTAAGCATACAAATAAAGAGATGTATGAATACTATTTAAAGTTTGATAAAAGAAAGATTAATTATTTAAAAAATGAAAGTGTCGATAAAGGTATTACTTATGCTTCACCTGGTGTTAATAGATTTTATATTAATGTAGGAGAAGATGGAGATAAAAGAAGACAACTTAAAACGCTAATTCACGAAAGAGGTCATGTAATAGGCCAAATGATTAATAGCGATAGATCAGAAAATAAAGATTTCTTTAGTGAGATAGAAGGTTTGTTTTTTGAACTGATCGCTGGAGATTATTTCGCTAAAGAGTTAAATGATACATCTTTTTATAATTATCAATTAAACGATACTTTAATGTTTTATAAAGCTGCTAATAAAGTATTAAGATGTAAAGAAGTTTCTTCAAAAACATTTAATAATATGAGTAAAACTAAAAGTCCCTTTGATCTATTTAAAGAATATTCTAAAGGAGAAGATTTATCTAGAATTGATATTCCTAAAGATACTAGATATGTATTTAGTTATTTGGTAGCTCTTGAACTACGTGAAGTATATTATAAAGATAAAGATATGGCTTTTGATTTACTAAAAAGAATAATAGGAAAAAACGAAGAAAAAACAGAATATCAAAGAATAATAGAAAATGTTACTCCTTCCAAAAGCTTAGTAAAAGTAAGAAGAAGTTTATATAGTAATAGTATCGACAATATTTTGTCTATTAAATTTAAAAATACTGACAAGTAGTCAGTATTTTTTTTCAAAAAAATAGAAGTGCCTATCCCCTGAGAAAGGCACTTCACAAAAGAATAAAAAGGGGTTGGCTAGTGTGATACTAGCGACCAATTCGCCAATTTCGAATTGGTGATTCTTATAATAATCAAATGTCTATCTTTTGTCAAGAAAAAAAGAAATGTTTTTTATAATATTTACTAATTTTTTTATATTTAGTATATTTTAAGTAGAAAATGGTGGTGCTAGTATGGAAAAATTAGAATCTATAATTGCGGTTGGTATTGTTGTAATTATAGTTTTAGTGTTTATTTTCATTAATTATGACAATAATTCTCCTAATACTACCTCAGTTTCTGGGGATAGGAGTATGACAATACAAACTGTTCCAGGTATGTATATAGTTGAAAATGATAAAAATGCATTTTTAAGTTTAAATGATGATGGTACATACTATTTAAATGTTAATATATGCCAAGGATATTTAGAACTTAGAGGTATTTATGAGGTAAGAACTGATAAGTTAGTTCTAATTAATAGAAATAAGTATCCAGATTATGAAAGTTTAAAAAACAATGAAGAAATTAATTTTAGTAAAATAGATAATAAATTTATTTTAGAAGAAGATATTGAATGTATGAATAGGGGTACAGTATTTAAGATGAATTAAAAAAGGACTTTATAAAAGTCCTTTTTTTATAATGCTTTAGCTTTTTCTTCAGCATTAAATTCTGTGTATCTTTTTGCTTCTTGTTCTAAATTAATAATATTATTTTGATCTGTTTCTTGCTCTTTTGGTTTTTCAGTTGCATGATCTTCGGCTTTATTTTTATATCTTTCTATATTTTTAATAGCATCTCCAAGAATCTTTTCTATTTCCTTTTTTTCTCTTTCATTAAGATTACCTTTACTCATTTCTTCATTTTGTTTTTCTGTAGACTTAGGTATTCCATTAACTAATTGTTCTTTGTTATAGTATAAAATTCTTTTTAATGATTCATGATATGGTTTTAATTCAATACCATTAGATTCATAATATTTTTTAACTACTTGATTAGCATATTCTTCATTACTATTATATCCATTAGCTTTAGCATCTCTTGATAAATTTTTAGCATTCTTTAGTGAAGTAATATAAATAAATCCTAATTCTCCTTGAATACCTTTTATTTCATCTTTTAAATAATTAATCTTATCTAATTGATAGTTATCAGCTTTATTCTTTTTAGCTAGTTTTTCTAGCTTTTTTAGTTCTCTAGTTTTAGTAATTATTTCTTTAGCATCTATTTTAGCTTGATTCTTTAACATTTCTGTTTTTAATCTAGAAGCTTCTTTTATGGAATTTAGAATAGATTTACATATTGATACTTGCATATCAAGTGGTAATTTACTGATTGCTTCTTGGTCCATTCCATAATATCTTTCTAGTTGTCCTTTACCAAAGTAATTAGTCATTACTTTATTAACAAGTTCTCTTTTAGCATTATCTATTATTATCACTAGATTCACCATCACTTTCTAATTCAGTTTCATCATCTAATTCGAAAGTATTTTCAATAAAATGTGACATATCTTCACAAAATTCTGCGACTTCGTCAGCATCATAACCAATTTCTCTTAAATCTTTGCTATCTTCCATATTAAACTCCTATTATAGGATAATTATATCATACTTTTTTGTTTTTAAAAATTAATTTTTATGATATAATATGACGAAAGGAAGTGGGAGTATGGATAAATTATCTAAGGTAAAAGGAATTGGTCCAAAAAGCGAATTACTATTAAATAAAATAGGAATTTATACTATAGATGATTTAGTAACCCATTTTCCATTTAGATATGATGTATTAGAAAGAACAGATATTAGAACTATAGATGATCCTAATCAAAAGATTGTTATTGATGGTAAAGTAGAAAGTGTACCTCTAATAATTAGATTTAAGGGTGGTCTTAATAAATTAAATTTTAGACTTTATACTACTTATGGATCAGTAGGAGTATCTATATTTGGAAGAGCTTTTTTAAAGAAGAATTTACCAGTAGGTGAGAATATAATAGTAATTGGTAAATATGATAAAAGTAAAAATATAATTACAGCAAGTGATATTAAATTTGGTACTTTATCTAAAGAAGCAAGAATAGAATCTGTATATCATACTACTAGTGGCCTTTCACAAAAGATACTTAGTAATGCTATTAATAATGCTTTAACTATTTATGGAAAAGAATTATCTGATAGTATTCCTAATTATTTAATAGAAAAATATAATTTTTTAAATAAAAAAATTGCTCTTAATATAGTTCATAATCCACCTAGTTATGAAAAGTTAAAAGAAGCTAGTATAAGACTTAAATATGAAGAATTGTTTGAATTTATGTTTAAGATTAATTATTTAAAGAAAGAAAATAATAAAAATAATCTAGGTGTAGAAAGAAAGACTAATAAGAATATCGATGATTTTATTAAGAAGTTACCATTTGAACTTACTAATGATCAAAAGAAAGCGCTAGATGAAATTATTAAAGATTTAAATAGTAAATATAGAATGAATAGATTATTACAAGGTGATGTAGGTAGTGGTAAAACTATTGTGGCAATACTTGCTATGTACTACAACAAACTTTGTGGTTATCAAAGTGCTTTGATGGCTCCGACAGAAATCTTAGCAACACAACACTATAACAATATAAGAGAAATGTTTAAAGACTTTGATGTAAATATTGAATTATTAACAGGATCTGTTCTAAAAAAAGAAAAAGAAAGAATTTATCAAGGATTAAAAGATGGATCTATAGATTTTATTATAGGTACTCATGCCTTAATACAAGAAGAAGTAGAGTATAATAACTTAGGATTAGTAATAACAGATGAACAACATCGTTTTGGTGTTAATCAAAGATCTAATTTAAAGAATAAAGGTATTAGACCAGATGTTCTTTATATGAGTGCTACACCTATACCTAGAACTTATGCTTTGACTATCTATGGTGATATGGATGTGTCTATTATTAAAGAGATGCCTAAAGGAAGATTACCTGTTAAAACAAAAGTATTTAAAACATCAGAGATGAAAAAAGTATATTCATTAATGAATGATGAATTAGTAAATAATCATCAAATATATGTAATAGCACCATTAATTGAAGAAAATGAAGAATTAGATTTAACTACTGTATACCAATTAAGAGATAAGATTAATCTAATATTTGGTGGTAAATATAATATAGGTATTGTTCATGGAAAGATGAAAGCTAAGGAAAAAGATTTAGTCATGGGAGAATTCAAGAACAATACTTGTAATATACTAATATCTACGACTGTTATTGAAGTAGGAGTAGATGTTTCTAATGCTACGATGATGGTTATATTTGACGCTAATAGATTTGGATTATCAACACTTCATCAGTTAAGAGGAAGAGTAGGTAGAAGTAAACTACAATCTAAATGCTTGTTAATAAGCGATTCTGATACTGAAAGATTAGAAATAATGGAAGAAACTAACGACGGTTTTGAAATAAGTGAAGAAGACTTTAAATTAAGAGGAAGTGGAGACTTATTTGGAACTAAACAAAGTGGTGATATGACTTTTAAGATGGCTAATTTAAAAAGTGATTATAGAATTCTTTTACAAGCAAAAAAAGATAGTCAAGAATTTTTAGAAAATGCTGACTATGATAAAGATGAATTAAAAGAAAGATTAATAGATTTAGTTCATGTAGAATAAAAAAAGAGTAGATTAATTTCTACTCTTTATTAATTTAATACATTTATCACATTCTTCACTCATTTCACTAGTTTTTAACTTAGCAGCAAAATAGTATTGATAAGCTAAATAATAGGATTTTTCTTTAAAATATTTATTAGCAGTTTTAGTGAAATAATTAGGATTAGTATAATTAATATATTTTAAATATTTAGTACCATTAGCAAATGGTTTATCTAAATCTGAAGGAATAACTAATTCATTAAAATAATAATTAGCTAAGTAATAGTAAAAACAATTTTCTATTCCTTTGATCTTTAATAACTTATTAAATGTATCTTCATCATTAAGTCTAATACATATATCAAATAGATTCTCTAATTCATCTTTATTTAAAGATCTAATGAATTTTAAATAGATAGCTCTAGATTCTTCAAGAGAATTAATATAGTAAAAAGTTCTAGCTTTTTCTAAATCACCATTTTTAATAAAAAATTTCTTTACTTTTTTAATCTTTTTATTAGGTTCATAATCATATCTATCTACAATTCTCTTGTTATTACTTTCTTTTACATAACTTAATCTCTTAGTCTTTTTTAAGTAATCAATTAATCTTTTTCTGTTTTTTTCACAATCTTCATTTTGGGTATTAGTTCTAAATGGATGGAATATATGAAGGGCGATTGCAGAAGGTACAGGAATAATTTTAATATCTTGTTCCATACATTCTGCTGCTACTGCAGAATCTTCATATCCATAACCTTTGATAAATTCTTTTATACCACCAATTTTAACAAAGTTTTCTTTACTGATAGATAATAAGAAACCAAATACCATTTGGTATGAAAAATTATCCCAACCATCGACAGTAATACTTTTATTTCCATCGTAGTTTAATAGAGAGTTAGTTTCTAACATATAACCAATTCCAAATGATTCAGAGTGATTTTCTTTAAGTCTATAATCATCATAGATAACTGGTTTAAAACTATAGATATCTTCATTTATAAATGTTTTAGTAATATCTTCTTTTTGAATATTTTGTCTAAAACCAAAGAAAATAGCATCATTAAGATATTCTTGTTGTCTTTTAATTATTTCATCTAAAGTAAATGGGAAATAGATAATATCTGAGTCAGTAAGAATAATAATATCACCAGTAGAATTATATACTCCAATATTAACCGCAGATGGTTTACCTAAATGTTCTTGTCTAATATATTTAATCTTAAAGTTATAAGAATTATCATTAATAATATCAAAAGTATCATCGTCACTACCATCATCTACGATAACTACCTCTAATTTATCATTAAAATTATTACATATATAAGTGTTTTCTATAGATCTTAAAGTATATTTAATAGTATTACCACTATTCCAAGTAGCCATAACAATACTTACTTTATATTTAAGATCAGTTAATGGATGATTATTAATTGAATCATAGGGATTTTGATTAAATGATTCATGATATTTTTCTTCGTATTTTTCTCTTAATTTAGAATAATTATTTTTAAAAGTATCGATTTTTTTGTTCATTTTATTAAGTATTCTCCTTCTTAAAACTATTATATCAATAATATTTTATAAATGAAATATGTAAAAAAACAGCAAATTAAAATTTGATTAGATAACTAATTGACTTTTATTTATTCTTATATTAAGATTAAATTGCAAGATGATAAAACATTTTGCGTTTCGCACTTACGGTTTAATGTGAGTGTGTATTCAACCAAAACCCCCTGAAGACAGTGTCGAGAGACACTGTCACTTTGTTTTATAAGGGTTTCAGAGGATTTATTCAATTTTGAACTACCAAATGAACTACCAAAAGTTCATTTTCAACTACCAAATTATTTGGTATTTTTTAATTTAAAAAAGTTTTATTTAGGTTATCAATAGCATTTTTAGCACTGTTTAGGTTATTAGGAAACATATGACTATATGTGTCTAGAGTTTCCTTGATACTAGCGTGACCTAAATACTTTGATACAGTTGTAGGATCCTGTCCTACATTTATTAATAATGAAGCACAGGAATGTCTAAATCCATGAAGTGGTAGATGTCTTATACCAGCTCTTTCGGCAATTCGTTTATTTATTCGATGAATCATTCCAAAAGAAAATAGTTAGTAATATAAAAGCAAAAGATTATTAAATAAAGATAGGAGTGATCCTGTTTTTGTTTGCAATGACACAATGACACTTTATTTGTGAGTACCTAACATGCAATTAATGTGTCACAGTGTCATATAGTATCTCCAGATACTAAAGCCAGATACCAATTGAAAAAATTTAATTTTTTTTAATAAACTTTAGTAAATTTAAAAAAATTAAAAAGCCTTATTTTATAAGGCTTTTATTGCTATTTAAATTATTACGAACTGGTATATGAATTTCTCCCTGAAGAGCTTAGTCGTGAAACTAGGCTCACTTTGTTTATAAGACTTTTAGAAGGCTTTATTAATAATATTCAGGATAATCATACATTGCTTTTTTTAATGTGATTCCTTTATTTGTTTCTTCGTTATATCTGTTTTCTAATTTTTCAATAGTTGATCTTCTTAGTTCACTTTGTTTTTCTCTAATTCTTTCAATATTATATTCATCATCATCTTTATATATGTGATCTAGGTCAATTATTAATACATCGCTTATTTCATATACTAAATTAGGATTCTTAATAATACCTTTATTAGTTAAGTCTTTTCTTCTTTTATAATTTGCTGTAATAATATCACTTGATACTTTAGCAAGATTATCCTTACCAGCATCCATCCATATTAATCCTAAGTCTCTAATATTTTTATATACTTCATATAATTCTTCATCAGTAACATTACCAATACTTGGTACATAATCTGTTACTTCAACAAAATCAGGACCAATATTACCTTTAAAATATGGTATTAGAATTCTATTATTTTCAGGTATTTCAGGACATTCTCTTCTATATCCAACCTTAATAATTTTATTATTTAATTTAAATACTTTAGAATAACATCCATAATTAAAATTTCTTATATCTAATAGGTTAGTACCTTCTAGTTTTGCTGTCTTACATAATACATCTTTTAATCTAGCTCTATCTTCTTCCTTATTATTTGGATAATATATAGAAGTACAGTTAGCTATTCTTTCTTCAATCTTATCTAGATCTTCTCTATTAATCTTATTTTCATTTCTTTTTAAATATGATAGAGGAGTATCTACTAAATCAGCAGATCTTTGAATTATTTTATTAAAATTATTTACTATATAATCAAGTTCATCATTGCATACTAATTTTTTTATAAAATCTTTTCTATGACAAAAAGAAACAAATGTTTCTTGATATGATGTATCATTTTTAATACATTTTATTTTATAATTGAATTTCATTCTATCTTCAAAAGATAAATCTTTGGACATATCAAGTACTTCTTTATCAGAATATATTTTGGCTATTAAATTAGCGTTCTCCATTAATTCATTATAATTCATAAACCCCTCCAGATAAACGCTCCTATTATATCATATTTTATTCTAAAAAAAAATTATAAGTGTTATAATATAAGTATATTAATATTCTTTGAGGTGATAATATGAAAAAGAAAATACTATTATTATGTATATTATTAATCTTATTAACAGGATGTGGCAGAAAAACAGTACATAGTTATAAAGCCTTAGAAAAACATATTAATAAAATGAAAGTCTATTCTAAAATTGATGGAAAATATTATGATCTTAATCTTAAAGGTAAATATGAGATAATTGATAAAAATGAATACAAATATGAAAAAGACAACAAACAAAGAAAACATAGAGAGATTACCATTAAGATAAAGGATACTGATATGGACTTTACTGTTTTTTCAGATTATGGTTGTGAATTTGACTTTGATGGCTGTCAAATATATGGATATATAATACAGGATAATTATAGTGAAAAAGCTAATGAGTATTATTCTCAAAAATATGTAAAACAATTTGGAAATACAAGACATTTATGTGAAACAGATCATTATTGTCATATATCCTCAAAAAAAGATTTAGATGATGCTATTAATTATATGACTTCATTTTTAGATTATTTAAATAGTTTTGATTATCTAACTATTGAACCCTATCATTATAGCTTGAGTTTTAACGATAATAATTTTCCTATAAACATATATTTAGATATTAAAGATAATAAGTATTGTTATACTTATCATAAAATTAATTCAGGGCTTACTGCATTTAATAATTCTAATGAAATGAAAGAATATATTGAAAGCCAATTAAATGAAAGAAACATTGTTTTAGAATAAAAGGAACTTTAGTTCCTTTTTATTTGTTGTAATATCTATAGGTGATTTTATGAAAATACTTAATAAATACTTTATAAAATGTAAGGAATGTGACCAATTGATTCTTTTACAAACATCTGAATATCACGATTTTTATGATGGTGATGATTCATATTATAGCGATTACTTTGCTGTTTCATCTCTTGAAGAAGTTGATGAACTAAACAAGAAATATAATGGATTGATGTTGGATAATAGATATTGTTATTCTGTAAGGCCAATAATTACACTAAGAGGAGATGTTGAAATAGCTAGTGGTACTGGTACTAAAAACAGTCCTTATTTATTAAGATAAATAAAAACCAAAGATGGAATAATCCATATTTTTTAATTCTTAGGCTCACTTTGTTTGTTAAGATTAAAAAATTGACTAAATAGACTAGGCATGTTAGTATAATTAGTTACCAGAGATTACTTTATTTCTGTTAAGTGAAAATAAGACAAAGGAGAATTAATATGGAAAAAGACACTTATACAAAATTATGTTTAAATGAAGTAGTAGAGCTAGTTCATCTATTAGGAGAGTACACTGATGTAGAACTAGAACATGCTGATTTTAACAAGAAAGGAATAGATTATTCAATCGATAAAGTTGACAATTCATTTTTAGTTAGATCATCAGAGGATAAGACTTTTGCTGTTATGGTAGAAGCAACTAAAGAAGAAGTAGAAAAATCAGATAGAATTGAGATTCATTTAAAACATATAGTAAATGTTGATTACTTTTTAACTCCAGGAACTGTATTGAAGCTAAATAGTTATTTATCTCTTCCAGAAGGATATAAAGCATTTACTGATGTTTATAGACATAATTTATTTGAATATGGTAAATATGAACTTAGTTACTATGGAGATAGTGATGAAAAAGAAGGATCTATTACTACAACATTTAATGATGTTAAATTAGCAAATAATTTTATTACTTATCATTTTCATGATGAATTTATTGAAACTGATAATAAGAAAATATCTACTGATGGAAATGAACTAATAGAATTCTTTGATAGACCAGTTCCTAGTATGGAAGATGTTAATAGTTTTGATGTTGAATTATTAAGAAAGAAAGCAAAACTTGTTGGAATGAGTGAATTATTTACTCCAATAAATGATTCTGTAGTTAATGCTATTAATAGAAATATAGAATGTCAAAGAATATATTTTGAAGGTATTAAAGACTACTATAATAAAGAAAAGAAAGATGTTCAAAAAGCAATTGAAATAAGAAAGAATGTAATTGAAGGAACTAATAACTTATTAACTGATGAAGAATTACGTGATTGTATTAAAGCTATTGCTCCAAAACTTGCATTAAGAAGAGAATATAATGCAAATAAAGAAGAAATTAGTAATGTATTAAAAAAGAGTTTATAATAACTCTTTTTTTTCTTAAATTATGTAGTTAATTAGATAATTATGGTATTATAAATTTAGAAGGAGATTGTATGAAAAAGAATGTTTTTAAATTATTATTAATATTTATGTCTATTTTATTATTATTCGGTTGTGATAAAGAAGAAAAAGTAATAGAAGGTAAAGTTGGAGGTTGGGAACTAAATACTAGTGTTACTAATACGATAAATTCTAAAGAAGAAGATATTCTTAAAAAAGCAGTAGAAGAGTACACTGGAGCAGAGTTAGAACCAATAGCTTATCTTGGATCTCAAGTAGTAGCTGGTACAAATCATATGTATTTATGTAAATCTACTACCGCTACAGAAAAGCCAGTAATTTCTTTCAAAGTAGTTATCGTTTATGAAAATCTTCAAAATGAAGTGGAACTAGTTAGAATAGAAGATTTTGATATAAATAATTATGTTAATGTAGATATTGAAAATTCAAATGAAGCTTTATCTGGTGGATGGACTGCTAGTAGTGAAGGCGGAGGAAATGCTTTAACAGAAGATGAAAGAGAAATGTTTAATAATGCTACTAAAGAATTATTAGGAGTTAACTATAAACCACTTGCAGTATTAGGTACTCAAGTAGTAGCTGGTAAAAACTATGCTGTATTATCAGTAGCTGAAACAGTTGTTGAAAATCCAGTATATAATATTAGTGTTGTAACTATTTATAAAGACTTAGAAGGAAATTCTAAAGTATTATCAGTTGCAAATGTTAATTTAGCTGATTTTAATAAATAAAAGATACTATTAAGTATCTTTTTTTGAATAAAAAAATAGGATTGCTCCTACTACATATAGTCATATGTTTCAGCATAAATTAGACGGTATAAAAGAAGCATTTAACTATGAGAATAGCCATATTTAATAATTAATTATATTAAAGCAGATTATTTAATCTGTTTTTTAGATTAATTAAGATCTGTTTTATAATAAGATATAATCTATTTAGGTTATATAAGTGACCTAAGATTATAGTAAGATACAATAATAGGCGATATTTAGGCGACTAAAAACTTGAAACACAATGATAATAGATGAAATTGTATGGAAATAGACCTAATAAAAAGACTGTATAATAATGGGAAAGACTTCAGGAGAGTTTTTTTTTAGACCCCCCTGAAGGACCAGTCGTGAGATTGGTCCACTTTTGTTTTATAAGCAATCTTGCTTTATTGATATAATAATGCTATTATAAATAACTATAAATAGAGGTATCTTAATGAAAAAATATTATAGTAGAAAAGAATTAAAAAAAATTGCTACAGATGATGAATTATTAGATTTAAAGAACTTAGTTATTTGGTCAGTAGAAGGGTATAAATATTTTTATATAAAAGATAATTATGAAGATATAATTAGAGCTTCTGAAAGAGTAATTGAGTATTGTGCAAGAAATGTACTTGATGATGAAGAAAAGAAAAAATTTCATTTAATTCAAAGTAGAGAAACTATTAATGAAGATGTAGAAAATATGAAAGAATTATTTAATAATTGTAGATCTTTAAATGAAAAAGAATGTATGCCTAAAATACTGTATGACAAGATAAAAGAAGTATTTTTAAAAACTGATAAAGATTTAGAATATGTAGATGAACATAATGACTTTACTAAATTATTACTCTTAGCAGGATCTATTGAAATGCATAAAGAAATAATCGAAGAATCACTAAATAGAAAAATATACATAATTAATGATGAACCTATTGATAAAGATTTATATGAAAAAGAAGTTATTGATAGAATAATTGCAGTAATTAATAATAATAAACTTTCTTCAAGTAAAAAGACTGATGTGATTACCTCGATTGATTATATTAGAGATTATGAATTAATGATTAATGATAGATTAAATATGAGTAATTATTATGGTGTAGATGATGCCTTTGATAATAAAATATTAACATTAAATTTCAATTAGGAGGTTATTATGATTGATGTTATAGTTCCAATTTATAATACTAATGTAGATGATCTTAATAGGTGTTTTACTAGTATTAATATGCAAGATTATGATGATTATAAAGTTTATCTTATAGATGATGGAAGTAGTGAAGAGATAGCCTCATTTTTAGATCAATATGCAAATAATCATTCAAAATATAACGTTATTCATGAAGTTAATAGTGGTGTATCTCATGCTCGTAATAATGGTATAGAAAATAGTAATTCTCCATATATAGCATTTGTTGATAGTGACGATACTATAGAAAAATCATTTCTAAGAGAAGCTTTTGAATTAATAACTACTAATGATTTAGATTTAGTTATTGGGGGATTTAACGAAATTAATAATGGAGTAGTTGTAGGTACTAGATCATCTAATAATGATTTGATTATCTATGATAAATCTAATATGATTGAATTCATAGATAAGTTAATATCTAGTAAGAATACAAATGATAATAATATTATCGGTAATACTCCAGTAGGTAGAACTTGCACTAGACTCTTTAAAAGAGATCTTATTAAAAATGTTAAATTTAATGAAAAAGTATCTATGAGTGAAGATACTTTATATATGATAGAACTATCTAAATATATTAGTAGACTAGGTATAGTTAATAATATTTGGTATAACTATTATCAAAATGATTATTCTGTTACACATAATAAAATTGCTGATAAACAAGTTAATAAAACATTATCATTTATCTATGAAATTATTAGATTAATTAATGAAGAATCTAATCCTAGAATTATTAAATCTCTAAAATATAGAATATTTAAATCTATATATAATATTGAAGAATATATAGATTTAGTAGATGAAGATACTAAAAATAAGATTATAGATATTTTTAATAAGTATGTAGATGAAAAAATATTTGATGACTATATAAATGTTAAAGAAAAAGAAAAATCAGTATATAATAAATTATTAGAAAAATAGTAAAAAAAAAGAATTCTCTGAATTCTTTTTTTAACTTTCAAATACTTCACAAGTAAATCCTTGGTTTAACATAACTGCACGAAATTCATCTCTTGAGTAATCATCTTTTTCTGCTTGATCAAAATAGTTATGGAATGTAAGAGTATTACTAGAACATGTGAAACTTATTTGTTTTTCATTATATTGGTTTGCAATTCTTACACCATCACAAGCACTTTCTAATGCCTTTTTACTACTATAAACTGACTTAGAAGAAGCTTTAGTTATTTTAGAATTCTTAAAATCAGCATATACTGTTGTTTTTACATTACTTCCATCATCTAAATTTTCAATTATAGAACAAGTTAAGTAACCATCTCTTATTTCTTTATTTGTTTTTTGAGTTTCCTTTTGAGGTTCTTTATTTTGTTCTTGTTTTTCTTCTTTGTTTTCACATCCAGTTAAAAGAACTATACCAATTAATAATAAAATAATTATCTTTTTCATTTTCGTCTCCCTTATTATAACTAATTATATCATACTATATTTTACTGCTTTTGTCTCTTTTTTTTTATAGTTACTCTTTACTTTTTTTTATATTTTACTTATTATTATATTATAGGTGATAATATGATAAAAAGGGAAACTAAAAAAATTAATAATAAAGCCTTTACTTTAGTTGAATTATTAGCTGTTATAATTATTTTAGGAATTATTTTACTTATTGCAATTCCTTCAGTAACTAAATATATAGTTGATTCTAGATCAAAAACATATATTATGATAGCTCAAGAACATATTAATGGTGCAGCAATTTTAGTAAATAGTGGAAAATATAATCTTTATAATGAAGATGTAACTTATTATATTCCGGGACAATGTATTGAGATGGAAAATGATGCTTCTCAAAGTCCTTTTGCTGAATGGAAGCATCGTTATGTAGCATTAAGATATAATGGAAAAGGATTTGATTATTACTGGATGAGTACAGATAAAGCAGGAATGGGAATTAACTTTACTAAAGATGAAGATTTATCTGTTAAGGTTTTAAAACCAAATGTTGATGATGTAGAACCAGATATATTAATAGATGGAAGTACAACAGTTTATGTATTAAATGAAAACTGTGTTGAAAATTCTTGGGAAGAAGCTGATCCTGAAACTCCACCAACACCAGACCCACCTCCAACACCAGATCCACCAACACCGGATCCACCAACACCGGATCCACCAACACCGGATCCACCAACACCAGATCCAGATAATCCAAATGTTCAAATTAACGAAACTACTTGGAGTAATGGTCCATTAACTATATCTATATCAATACAAAATAGTGGATGTTATCCATATGGACCATCTGGTTATGAAATGTGTAATTATAGTTTTGCACTTACTAATAATGGAGATAAAGAAATGACTTCTTGGAGTGCAACATTTGATGTTCCAGAAGATTTATATATGGAAAGACCTGGTGATAACTGGATATCAAGATATGCGTCAATAGAGGTAAATAACGGAGTACTACATATTTTTAGTAACCCAGCTGGATATCATGATATATTCCCATCACCAGGAAATACATTAAATCTTCCAGGAGCCTTTCGTTTAGTTAAGAAAACAACTTCAGCATTTAGCTTAGATAATGGAGATTTAACATATACATTTATTTCTGATGAAAGTCAAACAGGAACTACTCAAGGTGGTTTAGTTGGTAATGCTAGTGATATGAATATCGATTTAGCAGAAATCAACGTTGAGTTAAAAAGACAAACTTATTGGGGTTCAGGAGGAGAATATCATGCTATATATGATGTAATTGTTACTAATATTTCTGATAATCCAATAAATGGTTGGTCGTTCACTTTAGAACTTCCTACTTTAATAACTGCAATTAGAAATTGGAATGTAACTGCTAATAATGTTTCTGGAAGTAAATATTTGATTTCATCAAATGAAGAAAGATATTTAAAACTACAAGCAGGAAAATCTGCAACAATAAATAGTGCATTTCAGTTTGATATGATTGATATTAATGCAATGCCAATTATAGAGTAAATAAAAAAACATATACTTTTGTATATGTTTTTTTTATTCAGTTGTTATACTATCTACTCCTAATTTAATAGAATCTATAGCTTTTTTCATTTTTTCTCCGTCTTCTGGAGTAAGATTATATCCAATTCTTTCTATGACACCACCTGCTCCAATTTTAGTAGGAGAAGATACACATATATCATTAACATCATCATAACTACATACAGTAAGTACTATTTTTTCATCATTTAGAATAGCATTTGTAATATTAGCTATTGTCATACCAGTGAAGAATGAATAGTCATTATTATTATTTGCAGTCTTTTCTCCAAATTCTTTGACATTTTCTTCAACTTTTTCTAGTGTTCCATTAGAACAAGACTGTTCCATATTATATAATCCATATGAAGCTAAGCTCCATGGTATAAACTGATATTCTCCGCATTCTCCCATAACGTATACATCAATATTATCCATAGATATTTCAAATATACTTTTTAAATAACTTTTTAACTGTGCAGTATTAATAGAGGTACCTAATCCAATTACTTTTTCTGGACTAAATTTACTATATTTTATAGTAAATGTTGTTAGTATTTCTGATGGATAAGTAGCTACTAAAAAGATTCCATTAAATTCATTAGCTAATACTTGATCTATTATTTGTTTAAATAAAGTACTATTCTTATATACTAAATCTAATTTAGTTTCTCCAATATTTTGATTAGCACCTGCTGCTATGACAACAATATTAGCGTCTTTACATTCGTTATAATTACCAGCATGAATATTTATTTTCTTCTTATCATAAGCTAAACAAAATGTTAAATCTAATGCACTTGTTTGAGCTTTTTCATTATCAATATCGATTAATACTAATTCATCTACATAATAATTATTATTAATTAATGAATAGGCATATCCCATTCCAATTTTTCCACAACCTATTAAAACTATCTTGTTCATCTTTTTAATACCTCTTTATTATAATTAGTATAACATAAAAAAAAGAAATGATATAATATATATTATAGAGTAAGGTGAGTATATGAAATATGAATTATTAATTAATAGTATTTTTAGATTACCATTTAGTAAAGCTAATAAAGCTTTAGAATATTATCAAAAGAATGTTGGTTTTAAAAGTTCTGAAGAACAACAAAAAGCTTTAGATATAATAACTAAAAAGAATAATATTAATAAATATATTACTGATGAAATACATAATAAAATATATAGTGATATTATTAAATTAAATAATGAATCTATTTCTTATGAATCATCTGTCTTTAATAATTATGATGAATATCCTAATATGTTTTGGATAGAGATAATGGATAATATAGATTATGAAATATTAAATGAATTTTTAGATAAATATGTAATTAAATTACCATCATTTATTATAGAGACAATTATTATTAATTTACCTAAATCTATACAAAAAGATGCTGTTAAAAAATATATATTGTATATAAATTTTGAAGAAGATACTTTCTATAGTTTTTATTATTCAGTTAAAACTTCTTCAAGAAGTTATCTTAAAAAACATTTTAAAGATAAAATACCAGATGATCTTTTATTAGAAATAAAAGATATGAATGAAAATGAAATAGTAGATCTATTAATTAATAATGATGAGTTATTATATAAAAATCCTAATACTTTAGTAGAAATAGTATTAGATAATATTACTACTTTAGAATCATTAAATATATTTATTAGAAAGTATAATAACTTAATAAGTAGAAGTTCTAATTCTAAATTTAAAATGTTATTTAATAAATATAAAACTTTATCTAAAGATTCAGAAAATGTAATTGATGATTTTGAATTAATTAGATTATTTAAAAGTAAATTCTATAATCTTGGAGTAGTTAGAACTATTAAACTATTTGATAGAATTAAATATTATGAATTAGATGAATTTACTGTTTATGTAGTATTAGAATTATTAGATATAGCATATTATGATGAAGAATTATTTAATATTATTAATAAGAAAACAGTAGATGAAATAATTAAAAGATATGTAGAAAAGTGTAAGTCTAAGAGTTATAAATTATTAGATTTAGAAAAATCTATTAATAAAATTAGTAAAAAAGATAAAAAGAATATTATTTCTAAAGAATTTATTAAAACTGTTATTATATGTAGTTATTTATTAAATAGAAAAGTAATTGATGATAAGAATGAACTATATATAAGAGCTAGAGAACTTTGTTCTAATGACATAATAGAAAGATGTATTAAAGATTATACTTTAGAAGATAAAGTTCAATTAAATAGTGTGTTCTATAGATTAATAAAAGGGACTTTACCTTTTGAATTAGTATATTCTATTAAAACATATAAAGGATTAATCTATTTAACTAAGTGTGGAATTAGTTTTAGTGATGTAGATTATGTAGTTAGTAAGTTTACTGATAGACAAGTATTTGATTTAAATGTTACACAAATACTTAGAATAACTAAGAATATAAAAAGTACTAAATATCCTTATTTAAGTGCTATAGATAAGATGGGATTACAATTATATTCTCTATTTGGTTTAGATAAAGCTAAATACTTATTAGAATCTAGTTTAGAATATACAAGAATGGAGAATTTATTTGATCAAATAAAATACTATGTAATAGAAATAATTAATGGTAATCCTAAATTAAATGAAGATTTTGTTAACTTTTTATTTGGTAAAGGTAATATGAAAGAACCATCTTCTAATATAAATAAATTAATTAGAGGGGAAATACCAGAATTTGAAAAGTATTATTCTGATTTCTGTAATGATTTTGAAAAGATAGTAGATGGTTGTAATGGAGTAATTAGTGTTAAAAGAGTAATTAAATATTTAGATAATGTAGAATTACCTATTGAATTAAAACCTGATGAATTAATGTTTAAACCTTATTTAAAAGAGATGAATACTTTTGATAGTGAAATATTAAAAGAAGCAGTTAATGTATTAAAGAATGCCAGAAATAGAAAGTATTCTACTATACCTAAAATTGAAGGTAATATAGATGATTATCGTTATGAAATGTTAGATTTAGGTGATCCTTATGGTTTAATAGTAGGTTATTTAACACATTGTTGTTTCTTACTTAATGGTATGTCATCAGAAACACTTAAGCATGCTTTAGAGTCTAAAAATGGTAGAGTATTTGTAGTATATAATAAACAAGCTCTTGTAGCTCATAGCTGGGTTTGGAGAAATGGTAATGTAGTTTGTTTTGATAGTATTGAATTAGGAACAGATTTTCATACATTACCACAAGAAGAAAAAGAAAAATTAACTATTGTATATAAAGAAGCTGCTCAAAAGATAATGGATATATCAAGTAATAATGAAGATGAAATAGATAGAGTTAAATTAGTATCTATTGGTAGAACTACTAGTATATTTAATGATTTTGAGACAATTAAGGGAGAAGTACCTAAACCATTTGAACAATTATCATATTTATTTGATTCATTCTCACAAAAGATATTAGTAGGTAATTATGGAGATAATCTTAAATATAAAGATGTTAAAGTACAGTATAAAGATAATAGAAAGAAAGTAGAAATAATTGATAATTTTGATGAGATAGATGTAGATAAATTAGATGAAGTATTAATTAATATTAATTCATTAAGATATCAATTAGATAATATAGAAGAACCTTTAGATATTAATAATTATAAGAAAATAATGCTAGGAGATGGATGGTATATATTATTTAATAAAAATGGTAATATAGAAAGTAATTCATTTAATGATGAAGATACTTTAATAGAATATAATAGTTATAAGTAAAGGAGATAATATGATTAATAAAAATATATTATTAGTAATAGGTATAGTTTTATTACTCTTATTAATTGGAGGAGTAATAGGAATAATACTTATTAAAAAGAATAAAGATAAAGAAATAAAATGTAGTCCAATATCTGGAGGAGCATTTCACTTATTATTTGAAACTAATGGGGGAGAAGAAATTAGTTCAATGCATGTAGGAATTGGAGTTAGTCCAGATAGTTATGATGATTTACCAGTACCTAGTAAAGAAGGCAGTATTTTTGATGGATGGTATTATGATAAAGATTTAAAAGAAAAAGTAGATGTTACTAATAGTAGAGATATACAACCAAAGGGTGAATTTGATAAACATGGTTGTTTAATAGGTCATAAAGATATAACTCTTTATGCTAAATGGAAATAAATAGTGTAAATAGACATAAACAGGCGGTTATTTGACTGCTTGTTTTACTTTTTAATAAACAACTTATGGTATATTTTTTATAAGAGGAGACTTAAAAATGAAAAAGAAGAATAATAAGAGAAAGAAAAATAATAAACGTAAAAAATCAACAGCTTTTACACTTATTGAATTATTAGCAGTTATTATTATTCTAGGAGTAATTATGTTGATAGCTATTCCTGGAGTTACTAGATATATAACTGATTCTAGAAAAGATGCTTATGTAACTACTGTTAAAAGATATGTTGATGGAGCAAAAACTTTAGTTAATGATCCAATAAATGGATTCTATGATACTGATACTACTTACTATATACCACTTTCATGTATCAATATGGAAAGGGGTGGAGGAAAAACTCCATATGGAGATTTTTCAAAAGCTTATGTATTAGTTGCGTTTACTGGTGATGGTTACAATTATTTCTTTACAGGAACAGATACTTCTAAAATAGGAATTAAAAGTGCTGTTTCATATGATGATTTAAATAAGAAGAATATTGAACCTAATGTAGAAGATGAGGATATTAAACTAGATATAGGAATAGATGGAAGAAGTAAAGTTGCCATTTTAAATGATGATTGTGAAGGAATGCAAACTGGTTTAGATGCAAATAGCTTTATTGATAATGAAGGAAATGAAATATCAATTGGAGAAATACCTGGACATGAATATTTAAATACTAGTAATGGTAAATATTATGGATCTTTACAAGAAGCAATTAATGAAGCAACAGGTGGTAATGTAATTAAAGTAATGACTAATGTAGAAGAAAAAGATACTATTACAATACCTAATACTTTAAGTTCATTAAAAATTGATTTTAATGGTTATGTAATATTCTATGACTGGACTGTAGAAAGACCAATGATTAATAATAGTACTTTAATACTTTTAAATAATAATTTTGATGAAGAAAATTATGGATTTAGTTTTGATATGTGGGCACCAATATTAAATAATGGAACAGTAGAAGTAAATGAAGGGGTAGAGTTCCGTTCAGAAAATGATGCTATTGAAAACTATGGAGTAGTTAATGTAAAAGGTGGTCATGTCTTTGGATATGATGCTGATGGTATAGATAACTACGGAGTAGTTAATGTTACAGGTGGAGATGTAAACGGATATAGTACAGGTATTAGAAACAATGGTACTGTAAATATTAATGCTGGTAAAATATCAGGATATAGTGGTGTAGGTAATTGTGGAACTTGTACAGTGAATTTAAGTGGAACTGGTGTTATTACAGGATCTACTACAGGATTAGGAAATTCAGGAACAGTTGTAGGAAATGGTGGTACAATTGGTTGTACTGGTTGGTATGGATGTACAGCACTTAGTAATGGCGGTAATGTTACATTAACTAATACTACTATCGAAGGAAGTGCAAGTGGATATAATGGTACATATGGTATACAAAATGATGCTAATGGAAATATAACAATTAATTCTGCAAATATAACAGTTAATGGAAAAGCATCTACAGGAATTGTAAATAATGGATACATTTTAATTAATGATATTAATTTAATTGCAAGAACTAGCGAATATCCTCCATTAAATGCATATGGACTTAGACTAAATGCAAATAGTAATACTATTATTAAAAATGGTAAAATTGATTCTTTATATCAAGCAATTGTAGTTAATGGTAATTATACTTTAACACTTGGTACAAATGATGGAAACATCTCGACATCATCTCCTGAACTTTATGGATCAGGTCGTAGTGGAATGGGAATTTATCTAGGTAACAGTGGAAGTGAAGGAACAATAAACTTCTATGACGGAATAATTAAATATGCTAATGGAGTAACATACTGTTTATGGGGTAATGCAACACCAACAATTAATTATCCAACAGGATATACACTATTTAAAGAATATAATGCTCCATTAGGAACAGGATATTTAGTAAGACAATAAAAATAAAAGATATCATATGATATCTTTTTTATTGGTATAATAAAAATATAAGGAAAATTATTATGGGATTTTTTAGTGAATATAAAAAAGCTCAAGAAGACTTTAAAAAGAAACATCCAGTATTAACATCTTTATCAGAGAATAATAAGAAGAAAGATATAAATAAAAGAATGAATCTATTAGATTTAACAGATGAAAAAAAAGATGCAGTAATAAACGAAGGATATTATCCAGAAGACTTTGAAGATGATGAACTAGAAGAAGATGATTATAACTATGATGAAAAATAAAAAAAACTATTCAATGAATAGTTTTTTATTTTTCTATTTCTATATTTAGTAAATCTTTTAATACATTATCATCTAAACCTGTAAGTGATTCTATATAATATGCATAATTATTATTAATAACATATAAGAAGAATCTATTATCATTAGTATTGTAATATATCTTTTTGCCGTCTATTTCTTTAGTTGAACGACTTTCTGGAAATGAAACTATTTTTACATCACTATCACCATATATAAATGAAGTTATTAAATCTTCTTCTGGATGAGAATTATCATTATATAAATATTTTATAGTTATAGTTTTAGAATTAAATAGTACACTAGCTGTATTATAAGTATTACTATATAAAGATGTTGGGTAACTATATAAATTCTTATTTAAATATAAATGTAATTTATTAGAAGTATTTGTTTTACTTGTAACTAAAGAAATATCTAAGTTATCATCTTTATATTGTTTTTCAGGTTCTATATAGTCTTCAATTTTAATTGATTTAACAAAATAATCTATAAATTCATCGACTATATAATCATTTTTATCTCCAACTCTATTTGTAAGATAAACATCTACTCTTGTAAAATATCCATCATCATTTGATATAGCAATTTTTAAAATAGTATGCTTTCCTTCAAGTTTTCCGACTTGATCTTGATAATATCTAGTAATGTCTTGTCTTACACATATCATATTACTTTGACAGTTAGGAACTGAAGATGAAACAGTTCCTTCTTCGTGAATTTCATTATTAAATATTTCTGTATAATCTTCTAAATTCTTACCTGTTTTACTAGTATATATTCTTACACTAGGAGATAAGTCATCATCTTTTAAAAAACCATAGTGATTACAAATATCTTCAAATTCAGTTACAAAGTTACATTTTAATTTTTCATTAAAATAAAATGTTGTAATAGATGGTTTATCAAAATTTCTGCTTTTTATCGATACAAAGTCTGATAAATCTTTTGAATCCTCTTTTGATGCTTCTTCTTTATTAGATTCTTTATTATTATCAAAATATCCTAAGTCATAACATGTATAAATACCAAACGATAATAGAGCAATGCCTATTAAAGTAAATAAAAATCCTATCTTCTTCATATTTAACTCCTATACTAATAATATAAAATTATTATTAATTTATTACAATAAAATATAATAAAGTATTTACAAGTGTTTACTTTTTTTATGATATAATGACCATATATAAATGGTAATAAGGATGGGATTATATGAATAAAACAATTTTTAAGCATGAATTATTTGATGCATGTCAGTTTCCATTAACAAATATTAAAATACTTGATGGTGTGGATAATAATGTAGTTATTAATGATGAAAAATATACTATACCTATTGATGATATTAAAAAAATAAAAGAATTATTAAATGAACCAGAGTTATATAAAAAACATAAAATATTACATTCACCAGTATTAGATGGAACAATTCATAATATTTCTTTTATAGGTGATAAAAAGATAAAAATAGAATGTAATAATCTTTGGTACTGGGTTGAAGAAGATTCGTTTAATGAATGTAAAGAAGATAATAAGGAAGATATCAAATATACAAAATTAGTAGTAGATACTATTAATACTATTCAAGATATATTATATGAAAATAATATAGATTTTTATATATTAGATGATGAAGTAGAATAGAAAAAAACAAGGTAAATTAGTTACCTTGCTTTTTATTTTCTAGTTAGTCTAATTCTATGAATTTCAAATCTAGATGAATTATCAATTAAATATTTTTCTCCCCAGCTTGATACATAGATATTGTTATCATTTATTTCTGTTATATACATATAATGATCTTCATCAGTATCAGTATATTTTTTAGGGGATCCTATATTTCCATTACTATCAACTTATATATATCACTAGAAAAAATATCATTTTCTTTTGTTGTGTTTCAACTGGTACACCAAAATTGAAGTATACATCTTCTGATTTAGTTATTTTTTCTTTTAGTTTTTCTTTTTCGTTTTGTATTATATTACCTTTATCGAAGAATTCTTGCCACTCTTTATCTGTCCAATTTTTTGATTCTTTTCGATTAGGTTTTTTATTATTTTATTATTTTTCATAAATATTCCCCTGAAAGTTATAATATCATATATTTTTTTTATCTATTAAAGCGTGGCCCTTCTTCTTTTTCTTGGATTAAGATTCTATTTTCATTTCTTTTTACATATGTTAATAAAGCTTTATACATTTTTTCATATCCTTCTGGAGTCATATTGTCTGATACAAATTCATCGTGTTTTCCATTGTAGTAGTTTTCTCCAAAGTCATATACTTTGTATTTTTCCTTAAACTCTTTATATGGTATCATTTTTCCTCGTGTATCTGTAGCTGCAGCGATAAAGCTTACTGAAGCATCATAGAAAGAACCACCGTTTTGAAGTACCCAGTTTTCAATACCAACTCCGCCAAGACCACCTTCATTTTCTCTTGAATGACTTGGTTTATATGCACCTGCTTCTTTTAAGAAATGTTTAGCATATATGATGTTATCCAAAACATCTTCATATTTATCTGGATGATATCTCCTTATTGATTCAAGTCTATCTGCGATAGCCATATCAGTTGTATAAGTTAAATTATCTGCTTTAGATTGATATGTAATATCAAGATCTACCGGAGTAGGTATTCCTGGAACCATAACTTGTTTTAGTCTTATATTATCGTTTCCAATAATCATTCCTTTTTCTACTGCTTCATCGTAATTGACTCCTAAACTTTCACAAATGGCTACAGTAATATCATGTCTATTTGCTTTTTCATCAACTCTCATAATGAAATCAAAATCTGATTTTTTACCTACATTAGTTCCTCTTCCTGTTGAACCAGTATCGATTAATTGGACATTTCCAATTCTTATATCCTGACTTAACTTTGGTATAAATGTATATCCAAATTTTTCACTCATTATATTTTTTATAAATTCATTAATATTTTTTCTTTTTTCTTTAGAGTCTTCGATTATTTCTTGATTATCATAATCAACTGGAACTCTTAAATTACTAGATACACTAAATTCATCGTGACCATAATATGATAATCCATCCATTTTACTTTGTATTTCGTCATACTCCTCTGGAGTTAATAATACTTTTCCAGATTTATTTACAACTGGTATATAAATACCATTTAGAGCTACTATGAAACCAACAGTATTTGGATTTACTTCTTTTTCATCTATCATAATATAATCAATATCAGTAGTAGGGAACCCAGTTCTTATTCCCATATGTCCTTTTTCAATAGTAGTAAAGCATTCAGGACCTCTTTCAATCTTGTCAGAATCTACTTGAGCTCGTTCTCTTGTTATAGGGTATTTTCCTTCTTTTATTACAAACCATACAGGGCCAAAATCATTTGCAATAGTGTCTTTCATTGTTTCAATATTATTTATTTTTTTCTTTAAAATCATTGATAAATCGGTATCTAAAGAAGTCGTATCAGTTCCAGAATATGCACCTAAAAATTCTCTACATAATGATCCGTTTTGTAAAATGTCATATAAGTAACTAAGATCTATTATTCCTTTTACTAGATCTCCTTTTTCAAGTACTAAATTATTTTGTGCTAATCTTCGACCTCTTTCGTTTGCTTTTCGCACATTATCATTCATAGTGGTTAATAAATCATTAAATGTACCTAATCCTACATGCAATCCATACATTCTTACAATTCTATCTAATAAAGTAAAATCTTCAGTTGGTTTAAATAGAGGTACTAATCTATTTAAATCTTCTTTAATATTATCAGTCATTATAAAAGATTTTTCTTTACCTTCTTTTGTATTGTTATATAAACTGGTAAGTTGTGCTAAGAAATATTTTAATGTTTCTATTTCATTTTCTGGAAGACTATCTATATTTAATTCACCATTTGCTACTTTTAAATATAGAGTATTTCCATAATATAGTTTTTCTAAATAATGTTTAAAATTAACATTATTAGTACCTAATGTTATTCTTAAAATATCTCCAAAGAGTAGGGCATGTCTTCTTTCTGGATTTATATTTTTTAATGTTGGAGAAACAATTTTGTCATTACTATAATCTCTATTTTCTAAATCAGGATTAAGAATCTTGAATAATAAATATTTTTTAGCTAATGTTGGTAAATAGTCATTATTAAATATTCTTTCTATTTTATCTAATGTTCCAATATAATCTTCATTTTCATTAAATAAAATATAATAAATAATATCGTTACTTTGCATTTTAAATTCTATAGCATTTGATTCTTCTATTCTTTTAGTTATTTCTAATATTAAATCTTTAAAGTTAGTTAATTTTTCTGGAGGTAAATATAATAATCTTTTATTTTCTTCAATATTTGATAATATAAATCTTACTGGTGCAACTTTATTATATTTATATAGTTCAATAATTGTTTTAGAAACAATATATAAAGATTCAATATTATCATTTTTATCTTCGATATTTAGTTCATTTAATCTTTCTTTTTCATAGAATCTTCCTAATATATGAAGAATTGTTCTTTTATCTTCTTTATTTATAATTCTACTCATTACTTCTGGTTTTAGATATATGTGATCATTTTTTATATAAATTGCTTTATCTAAATCTTCATATCTATATCCATAAGACCATAGGACATTATCTAAGTATCCATTATTCAAAAAGAAATATTTTGTTCCTAATTCTCCTAGATTTGCTGATATTTTTTCTTTTTCAGCATCAGTAATTTTTTCGAATTTTTCTCCGTATAATAATTCTTTTATTCTAGAACCGAATAAGATCTTTTTATATAATTCATCATTTTTAGAAAAACTAACAATCTTTTTAAAGATTGATCTGCGTACTAATGTATATTTTTCTATTTCTTTAGAATCTAAGTAAAAGAGTAATTCTCTTACTATTTCTCTTCTTTCTTGATCTTCTTCTTTTCCATAATCACTAAGATCATAAAGAACTTTCATTATTTTTAATTCATATGGTGTATAGTGACTTTTTAATTTTTCAGATAGAGTATTTATGTTTATAATATTTGAAGTTCTAAATAATCCTTTATAAGTAAAATCTGTCCAACCATTTCCATCAAAAAATAAATCAATATTTTCACTTGATTTTATACCAGAATAAGATAGTATTACAGCAATATCATAATCTCTTCTTTGTTTAATTTCATCTATACAAAATTGAATAAATTTTCTTTCTTTTTCAGGTAATGTATCAAAAAAAATAGGATCTGCTTTAAATGCATATATAAATAATTGATGATTTTCTATGAATTTTTTTAAACTATATTTATTACTTATAAAATTACCATCATCATCGAATAAGGATAGGAAGTTATCTAATCTAAAATTATATTTGTAAAAAATGGCTTTAATAATTTCTTTATCATCAATTAAATTTTTAGAATTAATAAATTCTTTTAATGATTTTATATCTCCATTATCTATCATTTCTATTATTTTATTTTTTAAAGACTCCAACATTATTGGGTTCATATAATCACCTCTAATTATATTAATTGTATCATAATAGTTATAAAAAATTATAAACAAATAATAAGAAAAAAAGATAACAATAATAATTTACTACCTATAATTAATATGAGATAATTATTATAGGAGAGGTTTGAATATGGAGAAAGAAGATGAATTATTAGAGGGATCTAAATCTAAAAGTTTTAAAGAGAAGAAAATCAAAGAATTCTTGGATGAATATACAGATAATAGTTTAAAGTT
>JAEEGL014184226.1_pt1 | contig 45927 bp, 83 predicted proteins | sample 9134231 | NCBI WGS metagenome assembly JAEEGL01 (sample SAMN16246548, study PRJNA631951) | gut metagenome | biome: gut microbiome; feature: rumen; material: fiber-attached | host: Bos | place: Iran: Karaj | collected 2018-10 | reverse complement strand
TGGGACTCGAACCCAAAACATCACGCACTTTTGGAGAGTGGCATTTTACCAATTAAACTACCAGCCTATATTTTAAGAAATTGACTTTGATATTGCAACCAGCAGTTCGCTCCTTAGAGCACCTACCCCGGAATCGGACCGAAGTTTCACAAATGTTTTGAAATACTCTTTTCTCAATTTCTATATTTATTATAACATAAATTTCAGAAAAAGTCAAGAATTAAACTTCACAACTTTCAACTTCAAGCTTAAAAACTAAACCAGTTTCAGGATGTTTCCAGCTCCAATTAAAAGCCTTAGCCAAATCTTCTGCATATTTCTTATCGGAATAAGAAGCCGGAAGAAGAATTCTTTCTTTTGTTTCGGGATTTACTCTAACTACATTCCATCTTGTCATAATCAAAATCCTTTCTCATTTTCTATATTTATTATAACACAGATTTCAGTTTTTGTAAAGAGTTAAGGTTTCTTAGAAATCTGGATGAAGGTCATACCAAATTGGACACTCTGGCTGAATAATTTTAGCATAATGAACTGAGCCAATTCCATTTTCCCAAGTTCCTACCCACCAGTCTGAGCGTTCTTCGCCGCAACCTTCAAGTACAAAAGTGAAGTCCGGAAATGCCGCAGAAAGCTTAATCATGTCTTCTTCATACTCATACCATTTACCTTCTAAGTCATCAACGGTAATATCTTCAAAGAGTTCTCTTGCTTCGTTAAGGTAGTAATCTGACTTACGGAAATCTTCACTTGGACATTCCCAAATATCATAGAAAGCACAAGCGATTTTATCATAAATGTCTTTCATGTCATAAGTATCAGCATTTTCTTTGTTAAGAATTACTGTTCTTCCGTCTATAACCTTTGCTACTGTCATATGAAAATTTGTAATATAACCCATAATTAAAAATCCTTTCTAAATTTGAATATAGCGGCTCAGGAAGGAATCGAACCTTCACTACTCGTAGACAACCGAGCGTTCTAATATCTTAAACCGGCTTCCGTTAAACTACCGAGCCAAAATTGGCCAGCTGGGACTCGAACCCAGGCATACGGAGGTTTGTCGAATCGTAGTTATATGTTGTTCCACTCCTCGTCAGTATATTTATCAATTTCTTTCTTAGTTCTTGGTAAATTATATTTATCACACCATTTACGAATAGCATTATCAGAAACTCCAAAATCTTTTGCAATAGAGGTAAAAGGCTTTATTCTTATCATATCTTTTAACTCACCTCTGCTTATTGTTGTTTCAGTTTTCTTTTTCGTTGCTGCTTCACATTTTCTACATCTTGTAGACCTTAAGGCTATTTCTTTTCCACAATCAATACAAAAATTCTAATGTATTGGTGCAACATTTGGAACAAACTCTTCCAAAGAAGAATCTAATTCTTTTAATACTTTTTCAATTTCATAATCCTTTGCCCAACTTATTGACGGATTATTTTCATCTAATGCAAAAAGTCTTAAAGTTTTTGATTTATTGCCCGTTTCGTCTATTGGAACTAAATAACCTTTTCCTTTATGACAAGTATAAAAATAATCTATCTGTCCTTTATAAGTTTTGACTACTTTAGTGTTCCAATTTTTACTACTTGTTAAAAAAGTAAAACTATTTCCATCAGCCGATTCAGTACAAGACTTACACTGAATTTTTAAGAAATAACCATTTACTTCGGCAATAAAATCACTTCTACTATCTGTAGTAATTGGTGCATATAATACAATTCCAAGTTTTGAGAAATCATACTGACAAGATATTTCAGTTAATAAACCTGACTGAATATTCTTTTCCATGGTTTTACATATAAAAACTTTTCAACAAAGCTCCGGGTGTTAACCGCTTCACCACAGGCCAGTATTTGTGAGAGATTTCTCTCTCACTTTCTATATCTATTATACCATAAACTTCAGAAAAAGTAAATAGATTAATAAGAGTTCTCTACTTCTATTACCATACGGTAATTATCAAGGTGATGGAGAACATAAATAAACTCCTTTTCCTTGTCTTTAAATACTTCTCCCTCATATTCTGAAAGCATATAACCGATAGCATCCGGGTCAAAACAACCTTCAAAACATGGCTGTTCACCACTTGCTACCGCGTTTTCGATTTCATCAAGCACTTCATGACGATTTGAGAAAAATTCAATCCACGCATTTATGTTTCCAAGCTGACGAACTGTCTGCTGATAACATACAAATGAACCCCAAAATGAATTACTAAAAGCATAGGATTCTCTATCAGCTAACTGTTTAAGAAGGAAGTCCTTGAAGTCATAAATAAACATAGGTTCAAGTTTATATGACTGGTTATCTTCTGAAATTATACCTTCACAAGCAGTGTCACGAATAAACTTAAAAACTTCGTCGGTCATTGACCAACCTTTGCGCCAATAAGCCATAAGGAACTCATGCTTTAATTCGCCAGTCTTTTTATCTTCAAAACGCATTGTAACTATTAATTCCTGTCCCATGAACAACATCCTTTCTTTATTTTCTATATTTATTATATCACAGATTTCAGATTTTGTAAAGAATTAAGAAACTTAATCTTTACAATTTTTGGTAATTTTATAGTTTTCAAGAGGTATTGGGTCTGCCAGTTTATCTTTCTCCTTAACAAGTGCGCCGAACCATATAGAATTACCAAGTTCACGTGTCATTTCAACCCGTTCATTATACTCAACAGCTTCTGTATAACCCATAATGTTAAGATAATCTGAATCACATTCAAGTTTAGCAGTTATATCCACTACATTCATGCTAGATGGCTTATCATCATATCTAACATGTCCGGCTAATATAAGCTCAAAACCAAACAATATTACAAACACAGCCCACAAACACTCAGTTTTGATACCAGTGATAACAACTAACACAATCGTAATGCCCATTAAAATCAACCAAATCATACCTTTACTCCTTTCACTAGCTCTCTTGTAGAAGAGCAGAAACCACTAAAATCGAAAATTCTAAGTCTACCAACCTTATCAAAGCCAACGTTTGCATCATGAATGTCAGTGATGTCGTAGTTAAAAAGGAATCTTGCGAGCTTAACCATTGAATCGCTGTCATATGTCTGAATGAAGTTTGTTACGCAGTCTTCTTTGAGATAAGAGTCGATGTATCTTACAGAGTCGCCAACTGTTGTATACTCGTCAACATCCACATCAGCTTCTTCTTCTGGGATAGATTCTACAAGTGCATCAATTGCACACTCTCTTTCATACTCGCTATACTCTTTTGTAACAAAATCAGTTTCATCTCTAAAACATCTAGCGTCCTGAAGTGATTCTTCACATCTTTCCTGAACATAGATGCCACAACCAAGATAATCTGTTTCAAAGAAGAAATCGCTAATACCTTCCTCAACAGCCTTTCTGTATGCGAGATATTCTGTTTCGCAAGCGTCTTCAAGTTCTACAACCTTTTTTGTAACTTTACCATCAATAAATGGATACATAACCTTGTAGTTAAAACTTGTCTTGATTACAAATTCATCAAAAACAAAGCAAACCTTAGTCATGCCACAAACTGGATGATAATCAGCTCTCTCAAACTGAAATGCTTCAACAAAGCCAAGTCGCTCGTCCTTTGTGAGTTCTGTAGTTCTGAGCATTTCAAAGAGGTCAGATGCCTTGTCATTTAAAAATCTTGTAGCTTTTTCTTTAAGTGTCATACTTTCAAGTCCTTTCTCTTAACTTTCTATATATATTATATCATAAAATTAAGAAAAAGTCAATATTTTATAAATTTTTCCAATTAGACTTCTCCTTCTGCATAGAATATACAAGTAAAATGTTCCATCCAATCTCTTGCGTGCATAAAACCATACATAAGAAATTGGTCAAAACATTCGTCTTCATAAGGACAGCCAAAACAACAGTCCTCTACTTGACAAAAAGCTTCAATTTCAATAAGGTCTTGTTTCATATAATACACCTCGAAATCGCGGCTCAGGGAAGTGCGCCCTGAACTTATCCTTATGAGGGATACGTGATAACTATTTTCACCAAGCCGCAAAATATGTATGGTGGAGCCAACACTCCTAGGATGCCATACCATCCCAATCGGGGAGTTTCACCACTTCCACGTGGGGTTTAGTTGAGTAAAGTTGTCCTTCTTAGGCTATTATTCTGTTTCGAGAACAGATTCAGATACTTCTGCTTCTGTTTCGAGAACTGTCTCAGCTTCTGTTGTAACTGCTTCTGCTTCAGCTTCAGTAGATTCAACAGTTGTTTCTGCTTCTGTTTCGAGAACAGTTTCAGATACTACAGTTGTTTCTTCTACCTTATCGCTTGATTCAGAACCAGGAGCGGTGCAAGCGAAGCAAGCAACTGCCATTACAGCAACAAGTGCAGCAAGTGCAATCTTCTTCATTCAAATTCACCTCGATTTTTATTTCACGGTTTTCGCCGCGATACTAATATGTAATTTATTTTGAAAGCCCTCAAATATTTTCAGGCTTCAAACCAAAAATAATAGAATTACCGACTGTACCAATATAATCCATAAATTCGCCAAGCCAATATTCAGCAAAGTCTACAATAGATTCATTGAGTGCGTCGGAGAACTCTCCATCAACATGGATTTCCATTACCGTAAGTCCGTCGTGAAGCAAACCACTACATATATTGATAAATGAATTTACAATAGACATATCATCAGTGGCTGTTGATACTTTTAAAAACGCAAAGGTTTGTCCATATTTACGTTCTAATACACTACCTTTTGATTTAAGATACATTTTATATAATCGGTAACCATTTTTATCTGCTACCGCACCTAAGCAACAGTAAAACATCTTATCGCAATGTGTTAGTTTATCCATAATCATTCTCCTATTGAGTCAACAATACCGGTTAAATTATCAATTATCGCGGCGAAAAACTCATCTCTAGTTATCTCAGTATATTCTGAAAGAAACTTGGCTTCAGGGTCTTTTGCATCGACTGCTCTGCTAAAAACAGTTTCGGCTTCAACATACATTTCTTTTCCGACAGCAGTACCTCTTTTCTGGTCTAAAGTAGCCATTAAAACCGGTATCTGATAAGGATTAAAGAGTTTACTAGTCATTGTATAGCTTACTTTTGGAACTCCAACAACAACAAATACGTCATCATCTTTGGTCTTAAAATATCTGCCAACAAGCGATTTTAATCGTTCTTGCTGATATGTTTCTATTTCACCGCGAATTTCATATGCAATCGCTTCTTCGGTTTTTATCTTGGCTTGCTGCTCTTTTAACTTTTCTTTTAATTGCATATAATAATCCGCGCTCTTTAGAGCCTTTGGTATGCGAATTTCATCATTCATCTTCATCACTCTCCATTAACTCTATTGGTCTGTATTCATACTTTGTTATTGGTACTTTAACGTATGCTGTTGGAGCCACACCACTATCAAACTCCTTACCATTATATGGAGAATAGGTAACATCAATACCAAAGACAAGGTTGCTAGGCGCAAAATCTTCAAAGTAATAAATACGGCTTTCATAGCTCTTTTCTAAGTCATGGTATGTAACTTCATAATCAGTGTAGCAATCTGCTTCAAATATATCCTTTATCAGAATCTTAATTTCATCAAGTAAACCATAGTAAACTTCATCATATTCATCTTCTGAAACATCCTTCATACCAATCGTGGCATCTTTAAGGAGTTTCATCCAATAAGCATACAGAGCATCCCACGCTTCTTCCCACTTTTTTTGAAAACCTTTCTCTTCACGATGATGGCTCCAATACTCCTTATCAATTTTAAGATAGTTGTCGAGTAATTCTTGTGCACCTTCGTAAGTCTTACCTTTATATTCAAACATAACTAATACTCCTTAACCTAAAAATATTTTTATTAAAAGATAAATTTCACGCCAATTATCCACTCTATAAAGACGTTTATCTTTTTTATCTTCTTCTGTAAACTCGTTCCATGGATAAGCCAAACAAATGGATTCATATGTTCTTTCGCCGCGAAGATTACCAAGATAATCGTCTATCATCACATCAAATCTAAGCAACTGTTTGTTGGTGATACATATTGTGTGGCTTTTGATGTAATCGAGTCCAAGAAAATCGAGATTCCTTGAAAGATGGTTCATTTTCTTTTTTAGATTTTCCGGCAAGGTAGCCGTAGCAAAATAAACTTCATGACCATCTTCAATCAATTTCCTTATTGCTTCTGTTGCGCCCTCGATAAAATCAATCTTTTTCCACATATGTTTTGACTCAAATGCTTCAGGAACAAGTAATCTGTTTTCTTTTGGGACATAATCTTCAATACTGTAGGTTTTGATGTCTTCCAGTTTAAGATTAAGTCCCGTTCGTTCGTTTAGATATTCCAGCACACACTCTGTGGTGTTGACTAAAACATTATCTATGTCAATACCTATTCTCATTACTTACCCCCTTAAATAATATCTTTTAATTCAACAGAACTATATTTGTTTTTAATTTCATAACCATGATTTAAGGCTTCCTTTAATGCCGCGATGTATAGAGAGATTGGAACATTATCTTCTTTAAACTGTTTAAGGTTCTTTTTGGTTAAATATTCTTTATACTCTATTTCCGCTTGCATATCTATCGTTTCCAACTCTTTATCCAATTCAAGAATTTGTTCACGCAACCTTTCTGGGTCTATATTTAATCCTCCTTTAGAATTAAATGTCAACGTATTTCCATTCTGAACCAAATATCCCTTTTCTATAAGTTCCAAACGTGCGTTTCGGTACGTCTTGTCACTCATTTCAAAGTTGTTTATAAAGTCTTTAGGGCTAAGATAAAAGTTATATCCGTCCTTATTTTTTGATAAATACAGAAATAACTTAAAAGCAGAAGCAGATAGAACATTTCCCGCCGTTGTAATATCTTTCCAATCTATCATAAGAAAAACCTCCTCTTCTCTTTTTTTGATAATTTTCATTTCAAATTGATTTGGGTAGGTCATTATATCACCTCTCTTGAAAAATCATTTGAAAATTTTCTTCCAAAAATAATGTAGTTTTGGAATAAAAATACTACAGGAAAAAAATTTCCAGCTTTGGAAAAAATTTTCCATATGATTTTTCAAGACCTTGGAAAAATTTTTCCAACCTTGGAAAAAATTTACCATATGATTCCACGATACCTTGGAAAAAAATTTCCAACTTTGGAAAAATTTTATAGGAGAAATATTAAATGAAATGAAATGAAATGAATTCATATAAAGAGAATCGCGGCTTAAATCACTCCTGAAATCAACTCATAAAGGTCTTTGTTATTGCAGATTATAGTTTCTCTGCCAACTATCTGAACTGTGAATGGCTTCATGTTTGCTTCATAAAAGAAATATTCAACCCATTCATTCTTATCACCAACGGCTGCCGCGAGAATCTGAACTGCGAGATAAAGACCACTGTGTTCGATAATCGGTTCACAAGCACAGTTGCCAAGTGCCGCATCAATCTTATTGTAGAAATCTTCTGCTGTCTGAAACTTATCAATAAGTTTGTTCATAAAATTGTCGAAATTTTCAAATGACATCATAGTTTTTAGTTCCTTTCTGATTTTCTATATATATTATAGCATAAGTTAAGGTTTTTGTAAAGTATTACCAGTTTTTCCCAACTGGTCTAATTCATTCCTCATCTTTATCACTCATCTTACTCATTCCAATCAACATCAAATTCAATGCTGACCTACAGCTTTTCCAATTCTCTATAATCCCATAGCTTAAAAACCAAATCCACACTGGAAATTCCTTAAAGCCGAAGATAAAGAAGCATATCGCGGCGATAATAAAAGGAATACCAATTGTTTTAATGCTTAACAGAACTGTTGAGCAAATGAGTGAAATGTAATAATCTATTTTTGTCATATGTCTTCTCCTATCTTAAACATCTTAATGAATTTTTCTGTAGATAACTTCTCCATAAAGGAATCAGTTTTGTTATCCCAAGCCGCGAAGAATAAAGCAGATGGTATGTTGCCTTCTGTCATTTCTGTTATCTTTGTGGCAAATTCCTTACGGTCTTCGCCGCGAATTTCTTTCCAAGAAGCAACATAAGTTTCAACACACTCAACAAGTGTCTTTACATCTTCCAACTGCTTTGCTACTTTATCGAACATCGGTTTGAACTGTGGAAAATAAGATAAGAATTCCTCCTGGTCATTCGCGCGAATTAACTCAACTATTCTTGCCACAGTTATAACACCATTGTTAACCATACGGTGAAGTTCAAAGTAGCTCTTTGTCTTTATCTTTACACGTTCATTGTACATATCGCGCACTACGATACCTTCATGACCATCTGACATAGATTCTACAAGTTCGCAGTAGTCCTTTTCATCTCTAAGCTTATATTCCTGAGGAACATTGAAGCCATTAATCTTACCAAAGGTTCTAACTACATCACCGCTAATTTCGTGAAGTGTGTCCATTTCACGCATAGAAAGTAAGTATACCTTTGTTTCTGGGTAGTCTATAACGACTCTGTTGTAAGGAGAAACTAATTCAAAGGTAAAACAGAGGTTTAAGTCTGCCCAGTTCTTACCGAAGTGTTCACCTTCAAAGAAGTTTAATGGCATTACGGAAGTAAATAACTCACCAAAATTCTTATATGGGCCAACACCGTTAAGCGGAGCCTTGAAAGCATCAATAGTGTTGTTGGTGCTTAAATGCCATTCGCCGCGAGCATACCACACAGACATAATGCTGCCGTCGATTTTCTCACTGCTTGTCGCGGAGTCCCAGTCAATTTTTGCGGCGAAACCTTCACCGAGATTAAAGAACTTTTTAAACGCGAAACGAACAACTTTGAAATTATCGCGGCTGTCAAGAATAAGACCACGAGCTTCTTTGCAGATTTCTTCATTAAAGTCAGATTCTATCTGATTGTACTTGAAGATAACGAAACCATCATCTTCTGCAATTTTAAGACTATATGGAGCGGCAGATAAAAGTTCACGCCAATTTTCATGTGCAAGAATAAACTCCTGAATCTTTAACATTCTTAATCCTCCTTAATTATTCACATTCTTTTCCTAATTCAATCAATTCGTTATTATCCATTACCTCATATATTTTGGTTGTAATTTGTATACTTTCCCAATCATATGTTGTTTCTATACATAAAATCTTTAAATCAAAAACCTGAGATGAAAAATTTTCCTGTATGAATTTAATTATATCTTTACATGGTGAAATAGAATAATGTAATGCCTTAGGGGAAGGTGTTTGACTTACAACAATAGATGGTTCATTTGAAAAACTATAGTCGGAACAACCCCTATCAATATAAATAAAACCGGCTTCCTTAGTAGAAGATTTTTTGCCTATAACAGCATAGTTAACATCTGTGTTTAACATTCTTAATATCTCCTCTCATATTTCAAATCAAAAGAAACAACGGTACTTAACCTTTCCATAACCTCATCGGGAATATAAAAGAATTTGCAAGAAGTAGTACCATCAAGTAGTTCTTGGGTCTGAAAATCTACAAAACCTTCGTGAATAAGTCTTGCAAGACATCCAGTTACGGTAGCGCTTTTTTCAATTCGACACTGTTCTTTAATTGACCGTGAAGTCATATATTTTCTACCCGCTCTGTTATTGTAGAACAGTGTAGCAAGAACCTGAGATTGTTTTTTATTAAGCTGAATAAACATATTTTTACTTCCTTTCTCATTTTCTATATATATTATATCACAGTTTTAAAGAAAAGTCAACACCTACCATTATTTTCCTTTTCTCTCATACTCTGGAATTTCTATTGGCTCATAATTCAAGCAATCTTTTTCGCTAATCCAGTTAACCCAAACATTCTTTGTCCTTCTCTTTGCATCCGCTAAATCCTCATTATACTCAGCAACATCAGTCCAAAGTGTTGGGTCTTCTGCACCGTCATCCCAAAGGGCAACTCTACTTGAAAGTCCTAAGTATCTTGTGTTCCATTCTGTTTCATCAGGAGTAACGGCCGCTACAATAAAAGTGCCAAGATAAACCCCTAAAAGCGCAAGAAGCATGAATCCCTCCTTAGTTCTGTAATAAATGCAATAAATTAATGTTAAAACAAAAGCCACTGCACCAAGAATCATAATTATCATAATTATCACCTTTCCTTTTTATAAATATTTTCTGAAATGCTCCCGGTGGGATTCGAACCCACACTGGATGCATTTTGAGTGCATTGCCTGTCTGCCAATTGGGCTACGAGAGCATATGTGGTGATTGCTCACCACTTAACAAACTTTGCATTATCTTTCATATGGAACTTTCTCGGTATCTTGCCGCCATCGAAAAGCTCATAAGTTTCAATAAGTGTACCATCGTTCATTCTAATCTTAATCTTCTTTGACTTATCAAACTTGCCGCCATAAGCATGGTAACAATGACCACCAATTATAATAGCTTTACTATCAAGAGCCTTCTCCCAATAATTAGCTTCCCAACATTCTTTGCAGCAATATTCATCATATCTGCTCCATCCAAATTCTTTTCTACAATTCTTACACATTTTCATAATTTCATATTCCTTTCATTAGTAATCATACTTTGAAGCCTTACCGAGAGTAGAATCTACGACCTTTGTCCAGTCTTCATAGAAGTCCGGAATGAAGTCAACCTTATAGAATGAGCAAAAGTCCTTTGTAATTCTAACGATTTCCTCGAACATACGCTTCTGCTCTGTTTCGTTTTCACACCTGAAACCACGGAACTGTTCCCAGTCGTCATCATCGCTGAAACCATATTCAATTGATAAACTACCTCTGCTGTTAAAAGCCTTAACAAACGCTGTAAGTCTGCCGCAACAAATGTATTCATCTTCGTGGATTGCGGCTAGCGGAACATTCTGCTCGTAGATTAAACCCTTGAACTCTAAGTTTTCATAGTTGAAGTATTCTAACATAAGCGATACGTCCTTTCTATTTTTATCTCTCTCTTAACTTTCTATATATATTATAACACAATTTAAAGTAAAAGTCAATAGAAACTAAAATTTTCCAAAATAAAAAGAGCCGGGCGAACCCAGCTCTAAATGACTTTCATGCCAAAAACTATTAGCTTACATCATGACTTACTGAACGCCTAGACACTCGTGAGTTGGTCTGCGTTGCCATCCGGATTAAATCCTTCCACATCCACGCCTCAGTCTTATGTTCACCTGTAATTTTCGGCAATAAAAAGGGATAGAAAAGGTATGCTCTTTTCTTATCCTCTAATACACATTCACCAAGCTCCTGATTTGGCTTTGACGTTGCCTAGAATGAATTACGCCACCTTTCGCTGTGGAGCGTTTGTGTGACAATGAGGAGCCTACAGCACATGGAGAAGCAGCTCCCGCGTGACTACCTAACTAATCGAGTCCATGTTTCGCATACATTGTCATATCAAAGTCTCCCTAACCGGATTCGAACCGGTACTGGATGCTTTTTAAGAGCACTATCTCTGCCGATTGGATTACAGGGAGATAAGGGTATACGGCGGGAATTGGACCCGCATTGGGAGAGCCACAATCTCCCGTGTTAACCATTACACTACGTACACCATTTTTATATACAGTCCCATTCTTCATTAGAATAGGAATTGATTTCTTTTTTGGTTCTTGGTAAATTATATGCGTCGCACCATTTTCTTACAGCATTATTTGTTACTCCATATTCTTTTCCAATTGCTGTAAAAGGTAAGGTTCTAATTTTACTTTTTAATTCGCTCCTGTTTGGTCTTTTAGACAACGCTTTTTCTTCCATACAATAACAATTTGCACACTATCTACTACCAGCTAAAATTTCTTTTCCACATTTTGGACAAAAAATTTTTCTTAGCTTCTTTTTGTTTTCTAATTGGATAATCCAAATCTTGCCTCCAGTGCTTACCAGTGTTGATTCCTTGCACCATACTAATTCCAAGCTACCATTTATCTGCAATTTGCTATTGTGTTAAGCTCGTATTTTTTAAATCATTAATTATTCCACTAATTTGTTCTGGCGAGCTATAGCATTTTGCAGAATCGCCACCTAATGTAGAATTATATCCATTATAATAAGTATCATATAACTTAATATAATATCTTTCTAGTTCATCAAGTTCTTTTGGAGAACATTCTTTAATAACTTCAAAAGAAAAATTATCTACACCATATTTTCTGATGGCTCGATATAAACAATTATCTTCTGTCTTAGCACACCTTCTATGGTCTCTCCATCTTCTTTTTATATCTATACTCTAACCAATATAAGACTTTTGATTGATTAAATTTGTAATCTTATAAATTCCAGTCATTAATATCACCTACCATTACATTATATGTATAATGCCGCGAAAGGGATTTGAACCCGTACTACCATGGGCCTAGACCATGTGCCTCCTGCCAATTGGGCTACCGCGGCATAACTGAAAGAGATTTTTATTTCTCTTTCATATTATGTATATATTATATCACATTTTTCAAGAAAAGTAAAGATTTAAACTTTACGAATATTAGTTTCATCATAAGAAACATAAACATTTAAGTTCTGGTCGTTTGCGGCATCGAATAAATAATCATTCATATACTCATTACAGTGAGTAACCACCATAGAAGTGGTAACATCAAAGAATGGACTTATACTATCATTTACTGCTCTTGCCACGATTGCCTTAGCTTCAAGTTCATCAATTTTACCATAACGTAGAGTGCCCTGATTTGGGTTCGGTATATTTGTGGCATCAAACATACGTGGATTAATATCATTTTTATCACATTCGCAATTGCTCCACAGGCCTATCTGTCCTTTGCCATGACGAGTATAATATGGACGTGTTACATAAAGTGCTTCAACATTGACTTCTGTTCTAAGGAAATTCTGATTAAGTATTCTCTCAGCTTCTATCATACCAACATATGCCGGGGTATTATGGTTAATATCGCGGCTATATCTATCATCAAGAAGCAATCCTTGACCATTCTCAAACACAAGAAGTGGATAAGAATGGAGAAGTTGTGTTTCTTCCCACTGGTCTTTGATTAAAGTAACGTGTTCATAAAACCATATAAAGTCTTCATCTATGTTATCTTTAAGGCAATCACCATGTAAAAACTCTTTTACATTTTCCGGCAGAACACCATTTTCATCTTTCAAAACTTCTTCATAGTATGCGACTATATCTTCCCATGCATACACGCTCTGTGAAAATTTAGGTGCTAAAGCCTTATGACGACATATAGTCTCCCAAACACCACAACCAGTAGATGAATGAGATTCTTTGCCGCGACGTTCCTCAACATTCACATTTGCAAACATATCAATAGGGGTTACACATATAGCCCCTAAACGTATATACACCTTCGGAGTGATACCCATTGCAACAAGTTCTTCCCATTCCTGTCTAAACATAACAGGATTTACAAGAAACTTATCTGTGAAATAGGTAGCCGCCCCTTTAAGTGTACCACTACCAAAATGACGGAACACTTTTCTCACTCCATTTTCAACTACTGTGTGTGCCCTCTGACAAGAATTAGATGGTAAGATATTCAGGCAAGTAGGTGTGCTTACTGCATTGGCAACAAGTCCCTTTGATTCATCACCATAGTTTAATCCAGTTACGATTTTTATGTCCGTCATTTTGTTCTCCTTTTACCAAGAAATTTCGTTTGTAAATTCGATTATGTTGTCTGGCTTTGGCGCCAAGTCTACGCCAATTGTAAAGCCATCACTTTCATGAGTAGCAATAATCTGAGGGATAATCTGAGCAATTTCCTTTACTGAACAGTCAAATACATTGTCCTTACCAAGAACCTTATACCAAGAAGATAGACTAGGCTTATAGCTTCTGTGGTCAACATTGATGTGATAAAGGTCATACTTATCCTTTACAGCTTCATAAATCTGCTTTGTATCAAAGCCGCAAGCCATAAGGCCCTGGTTAACTACATCCTCATACTTATCACTGTCAATATAAGGATTAAGAATTTCATCACCCATTGTTATGATAATGCCCTTCTTACCCCTCTTCCAGCAGTCAAGTTCTGTTCTTTCCGCCGCGAACTTCCAAATAGATGAATAAGATTCCCAATCATTCGGACCGCCGCCACGTTCAAAGTAAACCTTATCAAGCTGTTCTGCAATACGAATGTCAGACTCAAACTGAGATACCTGAAGTGGCGCATCATCATAGGAGAAATCACCAATAGCCGCAATCATAAACTCAACGTCTGCTACCTTTTCGTAGAGTTCAGTCATGATGTTGTTAAGTTCTGCAGCGACTTCATTAGCCGCCTTACCCATAGAACCAGTAACATCAAGGGCGAGAATTACAGGAACAGTATTTGGGTGTTCCTCACTGTCCCTACACTCTCTCTTTACACAGAAAGGATTAAGTTCCTTTGCCAAACCACGCTGAGTGTAGTTCTGGGTTACATCATCGCTGAGAACGGCTCTACCTGTAGAATCAACTCCTCTGCTTCTTGATGTGGAATAGCTTGTAAATTTTTCACTTGACCAACTTCCAGCGCCCATGGATTATTCAGCCTCCTTTGTTTCTGCTGGTGCAACAGGATTTACAGCCTTGAAAAGATTATCAAACATATTCATGCCGCCACCGTTCATCATCATCATCATAAGCATCGGATTGCCGCCGTCTGTACCAGTCATGCCACCCATTAACTGCTTCATCATCATGAACTTCATAACGTTCTGTGCGCCATCGGCACTTGCACCAAACATACCGCCCATGTTACCGAACAGGCTTGTAATCTTTCCATAGAAATAAGTATTGCCCATAAACATGTGACGCTCAGGCATAATGTTTTCGACCGTACCGTTCTTGTAGTTGATGCAAGTAATCATATCGTCGGCAACTTTAAGAACGTAACGAGGTTCGCCGCTAGCGAGGATAATGTCACCGGCTGCAACAGTGTTTGTAGGAATAACAAAGAACATTTCATCACCAACATCAAACACGAAATTATCACAGTTAACAAAAGCCTTTTCGGTTGGATTATAAGCCTTATAACCACCATTAACCTTTACTGCGATATTACCATCAAGAGTCAGACGACAAAGACCACCCTTAACCGGTCCGAACATACCTCTCATAAAAGTACCCATTTCCATTAGAAATTCCTCCTTAAATATTTTTATTATATATTAATTATATCACAATCTTTTAAAAAAGTCAAGATTTCGTAAGTGAACTCATAAAGACGACAAAAGAAATCATGTAAATCGCGGCAAGAATCGTGATGACAGGACCATGTTCAGTCCATAAGATTCCTAAAAATATAAAACAGATATATAATACAAATAATCCCATAGCCACTACCGCTAACATACCTATTATTTTCACCGCGAAAATCAGTCCTTTTAAAAATTTCATCTTTTACCCCTGTAATAAACGTCAAGACCAAGACAAAAACTATCTCTATAACTATCGAGATTTACATACATATCACCATAGGTATTATCTATGTAATTACCAAATTCTTCAAAGAATTTATCAAAGTCTTTTAAAGTCAATTGCTCTCTTAAACTAGTAATATCAATTTCAATGACTGAAATGCCACTGTTTATAGCCATATCGAGAAAAGCCTTTAGTGACTGTTCCCAGTATAAATCATTGTAAGTAATATCTTCGAGAATACAACACTTCTCATTTTCATCAGTTGGAGATGCTGATTCACTACAAACATACCTCTTGTAGTCTTCAATAATTCCTATAGGACCAGCCTGTTTAAAGGTCATATAATTAAGTATCATATTATTTTACCAATCCTCTCGCAAGCTTCATTGCGATACCAGCCGCAATCTTACCAAAGTTCTCAATTTGAGCAACTGTTTCCGGCTCTTCCTTTACACAGTCTGCGTAAACAGCTTTTGGAAGGTGCTTTGCGATTGTACCGAGGTCTTTTTCATCCCATTCTGCCGGAATAAGACCATCTTCTATTATCTTCTGTATGAGTTTTTCTACTCGCCTTTCTGTTACGATAGTTGCAGCGAGAGCTTCCTGAGCGTGCTTTGCAGCAATTACTTCAGGGTCAACCATCTTCTGTTCCTTCTGACCCTTTACTTCAGAAAAACGTGCGTCAACAATTTTTACATATGCCGGCGTGTTTGAAGACTTGTTATCAAGTCTGTCCTGTGACTTTACGACCTGCCCCTCGCCGCAAGGAGAAGCCCCCATTTTTGTCTGTCCAACTAATTTATTAATATCATCCCAAGATGTAAATGGACCTTCATAAAAAATTGGTACTGTGTTAAGACCAAGTTCTGCGATAATCTTTTTTGCTTCACTCCAAGGAAGGTATTGTGCTGTTTCCTTGTTCCATACGTCAAAGGCGTAGAACTTATGCATCTTGTCTTCTGGGTATTTTACGGTATGCTTGGTCAACCATTCACCAAAGACAATAAAATTCTCACCAAGAGCCTCCATAACTTTTGTGGCATCAAGCGTCTTCACAAAGTCGTAAAAACCATTAAGGGTATTTGTTTCGTCTAATACCTTGCGGCGAGAGAAAGCATTAAGGTTGCCATCAAATGAAGCATTGCTGCCATCCAGTTTCTCGGAAATTGTAATCATTTCGCCCGGCTTAAAGGCTATAGCGTATTTATCCTTTAAACGCTCTATGTCGAGGTATTTCTTAAATTCCATTTATATTACTTCCTTTCTCTTAACTTTCTATATATATTATAACATAGTTTTCTCTAAAAGTCAACATCTACCATATTTTACCACGATACAATTCCCATTTTTGCACGCCCATCAATGAAAAGCAAATCATCTTTCTTAATTGTAGCAATCTCTCCCCATTTCGCGGCAAAATCCCGAGAGTCAAAACCATGACTAAGAATGATTGCGCGACCATGCGGAGTATCGTTTACTGTTGCTTCAATGGTTTCATCCTTTTCTGAAATGTACTCTAAGAACTCATTAAGTTTCTTAGAATCTGTAGTATCAAAGTCAATCAGCCACTTTTTCTCAATAGCACATTCCTTCTGCGCCGCGAAACCAGCAACCTTAGACCTAATGCAACAAAGGTTAAAGTCATCTTCCTCAATTAAGAAATGAAGGAGCTTTTCCGAACTACACCCATATCTCTTGCGTTTACACTTCTGTAAAAACGGCAGAATTCACCTGTTACACCCTTTTCGATAAAATCACGAAAAACCGGCATAAGTTCCTCAATCGGCTGCTGAGAAATAAATGATTTTCGGCGTTCAACAAAGCCGTCAACATCCGCATTGTCTTTCTTTCTTGAAACAAATAAAATAACGTAAACCGGAGCATCGGAACTAACTGTTCCCCCACTTTTTATTTTTCATATTTTACACCTCATCAAACATTGGAGCATATTTTCTTATGTGACAGCGTTCAACCACTCCCATAATTTTTTCGCCGCCATTTTCTTCTTTAATATAGATATAAGCCTTGTCTGTTGTGACTGAACCTCTTCCTCTCGGAAAGGCCATTCGCTTCGCCACTTTTTCGACTTCTTTAAGGTTGAGTGTGTTTAATTCAACTCGTCCCTGTTTTGTTATGATAACAAAGATAGGAAGATTATTCTTAAAAAGCGGATTGCTGTCAGCTATCTTGCCGCACCACTTTACGCCATATTCGTCCCACTGGTCAGTGACTATTAAGTGAGTTTTTACTCTCATGTTATAACGTCCTTTCTCTTAACTTTCTATATATATTATAACATAAGTTAAGTTAAAAGTCAAGTTTTCATAAATTATTCCAAATCGAACCAATAGCCGCCATTCCAACAATCACACCATGGGTCAAACGAATCAAAGACTGCTGACCCATAAGGGCCTATGCCATGAGCAAAACCCCAATCTTCTTCGTATCTTTTACGAGCTATTTCCTGTTTCTCTCTGATACGTTCTTCTTTGTATCTATCCATAGATTCATACCATTCCGCCGCGAAATCATTATACCAAATTTTATTTTGCTCATTCATCAGACGCCACCTAAACTTTCGTAAAACTCTTTGAGTTCAAGAAATTCCTCGTCCGTTAACCCAAAAACTTCAAAGTAGCACCAATCATCACAAACATCTATTGTTAAACCATCTTCATCAAAAATGGTTCTCATAAAATCTCCCAATATGTTACGAGTATCGAAAATGCCCAATCTAAATGTGTCCATGTGTTCCTTAACAATCTTCTTTGCAGTTTCAAGTCTACTCATTATTAGCCTCCGTTTCATTAAGAATCTAAAGAATCATTTACTTCGTTTATAGTTATATAGCTTTCATCACCATCAAAAACGCATATAGAAAGTACGTATATATACTTATCCCATGAACCGAAACCTACTTCAATTTCCTTTATGTCAAGGAATTCTACGCCAATGTGATAAATAAACGCAAGATAATGTGCCAGTCCAGCAATATAAAAATCAGCATAATCTTCATCCTTATAATTTGGTGAATACGGACATTTGCCTAAAATCCCGGCAATGAGAATTTCAGCAATCTCTGGAAAGCGTTCTCTTACTTCTTCTTTCCAATTATCTTCATCTAAGTAAACCCTTATAGAGTTACCATAGTTATTAAATAAAAAACGTATATAATCAAAGAACTCACGTCCGGTCATATTAATCTCCCTTCGATACTGTCGTTGCATAGTTTGCCTTTAACTGAGCAAGTTCAAGACTTTCTTTCATAAAGCGGTTTGCTAGTTCCGCCGAACAAACATAGAATCCATTTTCCTGAAGAAATTTAACAAGGTCAGGATTTACAAATTTCTTACCAAGGTCATCACGCTGTATAATATCCGCGCCTTCAAGTGGAACTACAATGCCATCTTTTATACTTTTTATTAAGTCATCCTTGCTGCGTTTTTTATTACCACCACTCATAATAAACAAACTCTCCTTTATCTGCGCTATAGTTTTCATCACCAAGAACACGCTCTAAAGTTTCTGCTGTCCTTTTTACATCAATGAAAAATCCTAAATCTTTTTCACGATAACTTGGGAAGTAATTCTGTACAAACTCAGTAACTCCCAGTTTATCATCCACAACATCTGCATAGACACTAAGAACTTCTTTGCAGTCATCTACTAATTGTTCAAGGTCTTCTCTTGTAATTGGGTGTTCATAAAGATTAGCGTCTAAAGGATAGTTAGTGTTGTTAATAAACCACTTTTGAAACTCATAACCTTTGCGCCAATACATTACTTCTTCATCTTCTTCCGTAGAGCACGTTTCTACCTTTTTCCCGGTTATCTTAATAAAGTCGTTGAGTGCCTTTTCCATATGAAAACCTCTTGTGGCATCGTCTTCTATACTGTCTAAAATTTCTTCCTTAAAATCGGCAAGTTTCTTAATGTCTTCCATTATTGATATACTTACCTTAGCCGGGTCGGTAATTTTTCTTTTAAAGTATACATACTGGTCAAGCCCCATAAATAACATCCTTTCTCTTAACTTTCTATATATATTATATCATAAAATTAGGTTTTTGTAAAGTGCTACCAGATATTTCCAGTTAAAATATCTCAGTAGCTTCTACTATTTCGTGACAGTGTGGGCAAGCACAGGAATAAGTTTCCATTATATAACCCATCACGTCAGGACAACTATCCAAAACTGTACATGCTTTGGCGGCAACACGAAAATGATGACCGCATTGCGTACAAGCGAAGTCTACTGTTGGTGTTGTTGGATGGCTTGGAACCCAGCATCCTTCACAAACAAATTTTTCGTTCTCTTTGTTTTCCGTTTTGTTAACAAACGGAGGAGTTACTGCGACTGCTTCTGTAGTTGGATTAAAGTCTACATGGTATCCAATATTCATGATTTGCCCTCCCATTCGTCAACTGCCGGATTATATGGAAAATGTTCATTCCACGCTTTTATCAAGTCACAATATGTATTATAACCCGATGTCGCGCGAACGGTATAATCAACATATCCATTAGTATTCTGTGGTTGTTTATCACTTACACAATAAACAAGTCTGTGGCACGTAGGACACGCACAATATATTGGTATTGAATGTTGATTCCAGTCCTCTAAGTATGCGTTTTTTCCAGCTTCCCATTCGCAGCCACATAAGCATTTAAACTTCGCGTATTTCTTGTCGATGATGTCCGGATTTCCCGGCTTTAGAATATGTAATTCGTCCATTATCTCAACTCCACAATGTCATCATAAAAAATTCTTTCCTGTGAAGATAATCTCATATCTACATGATAGTGTCCGCAGAAATGATATGTATAATCACAGTTATCGAGTATTTGGTCAAGCTTTTTGTCAGACGGACTAATCTCAAAACCAAGACAAGATACCACAAAACTACCGCCTGTATGAGATAGTATTACATCTACCTCATTACTGTGCTTTTTAAGGTTTTCTATAGCATAGTCTACTTGTCCCTGTTTAATGGTTTCCTGTGGCCACCAAGATTCGCCTTCTATACGATAAGCTTTATCTGTTGAATCAGCACCATTAACATTAAGAAATGTTCTGCCGCCAAAGTTGTATATTTCTCCTGTTACACCAAGATAGCAACGTTCACCAACCTTACGTGCCTTTCCGCCGCAAAAATCAACAAAAGGATATTTTCTAAGTGCATCGTAATTTTCATGGTTTCCGAGCGTAGCAAAGGTCGTCCAAGGTAAACTGTTGAACATCTTTAGTGCAGCATCGTCTCTTTCGTCGCCATACCAAACACCACCCCAGTCGCCCAAGACAATCATAAGGTCTTTTTCCGGCGTGGTATCACTCTTGTCCATAAAAGGTATAAACTTTTCTACGTCAGTATCATGATGCGTATCGCCCGTGATATAGATATGTTCAAACATTCAATCCTCTCCTTTATCTAAAAACTCCTTAATATCAGCATAGATGTCTTCCCAACTTACTGGAGTACAGTTGTGAGCATCACATGCCACGTTATACATATAACAGTTAGTATAATCACTAACCTTAAAGAACTTGTCCTTACTGTGAGTATGTCCGAAAAGGTTAATGATAGCCTTGTTAAGTGGTTTAAGATTCTGGTCGTTTACCATAGTAGGAAAATGGCTCATGTAAACCATATTCTTTCCCATTTTGGTAACGTAAGTCCAGTCATGAACATAAACGTTAGCGTTGCTGTCCATATTCTTATAGAACTCCCACTTAGTATCGGTATCGTGGTTGCCTCTAATGAAGTGTTTTTCGCCACGAAGTTCAAGAAGAATGTCTTCAATATTCGCAAGGTCATTACCAAGAGCAAAATCTCCAAGTACAAATACCTTATCGCCCTCCTTAACCATTCTATTCCAGTTGGAAATAATTGCTTCGTTCATTTCCTCTATAGTCTTATAACCTCTTGCCGCATAAACAAAAGGTTTATTGTGATTAAAATGTGTATCACTAATAAAAAATGTCTTATTCATTTATATCTTCCTCCGTATCTACATATGTATTGTTTGTTTTATTCCTTCTAATTAAATGTTTCTCCCACTGATGGCGGCATTTATAGCTTGACTTCCAAGACTTATCACAATGTCTATACCATCTAGTGTCCCAAATATCCCACGAGTTTACTGTGCCAGGTCTAAGATTTTCTTTATTCTTAATATTCCGAAAGTAGCGCATTGTAGGCGTGTAGGTATTAAGTCCTCGACAGTGGTGCAGATTTGGTACTGGCCCCTCTCTAAAACGGAATGGGTCATGCCAACCTGTTACACATTTTTCACCGCGATTTGGTGTGCCTAAATGCTGCCAATAAAGATGTGTATTTTGATGTCGGTATTTTCTGACCTTATCTTCAAACTGACGAACGTCTACTATGCCGCCATTTTCATTGGTAAAGATATAGCGCTTTGGAACGTAATTAATCGCAGAATATTCACAAAAACAAAAAAACTTATCCGATTCTATTCTCAAATCTGTGCCGCTAAAATCCACATCATAGTATGGATTTATTACGCCAGGTCTGCTGAAATCAAGTATCTTTGAAAGTACATGAATTAAATCTTCTTCATCGAGTTTGATTGGATACTTGTATTCATGAAACCGATTATCAGGATAGCGGTCGGTATAGTAATAATACATATTCACACCTCTCTTTCATTTTCTATATATATTATAACATAGTTTAATGTAAAAGTCAAGGTTTTATAAAATTTTCCAATAAAAAGAGCGACACGTATTGTGCCGCTCGGATGATATATTAATCTACTAACTTAATTAAATTCAGGATAAGAATGGTAATGACTGCATTTATAATGCCGTTTGTCCGCCCCATATTAAGAATTCTCTGTGATTTTGTTACGTCTAAATCATTCCTATCAACGTAGGTATGATAATTTAAATAATTTAAAAACAGAGATACAATAGATGTAACTAAAAGAACAATATTCCAACCTAAACTCATATTATTACTCCTTACTTTGTAGCATTAACAATTACATTACCATCTGAACCAGACATTACATTAGGAAGTTCGCCGTTCCACTTCTCAATTCTATTATAATCAATAAGTTCATTGGTAATAGATTCTCTAATCTTACGGTTAGCTTCGGCTTCTGCATCCGCCTTTGCCCTAATTGCTGCGGCTTCACCTTCTGCCTTAATTCTTGCAGACTCAGCTTCGCCTTCCGCCCTAGCCTTTGCTTCTGCGGCATCAGCTTCAGCGGCTGCGACTCTCTGTTCATTCTCTGTTGCCGCCTTAATCTTATTCTGTTCTGCAACAAGCTTCTGTTCAATAGCATCATTGAACGCCTGTGAGAAGTCAAAGTTTGTGATGTTAAACTCATCAATCATAATACCATAGCCATTCATTTTGCGGCTAATTTCATCCATGATTGCGACAGAAACTTCGGCTCTGTTCTTGATAAGTTCCTCTGCCTTATACTGTGCCATGATAGACTTTGTTGCTTCCTGAATTGCCGGCTGGAGAAGTGTATCCTCATAAGCAAGACCTACAGACTTGAACATATCAACAGACTTTTCCTTTGAAAGATGATAATTGATTGCGAGTGTAGAGCTTACTGCCTGAAGGTCTTTTGATGTTGAAGCCGCATTAACTTCAATCTTTCTAACCTTATTGTCCATCTTGACAACTGTTTCTATGTAAGGTGTCATGAGATGGAAGCCCGGCTCGAATGTTGACTCCTGTACTGCGCCAAGAATTACACGTACACCGGTATAACCAGTGTTTACCTTAGTGAATGACGAGAATAGCGTAATCAGTCCTACAATGCCGGCAATTGATACGCCTACAATTCTACCTACTCTTACTTCTGTTGAACCGTTCTTAAGTTCTCTTGTGAAAAAACCCATTTTAAAATGTCCTCCTTAAATTGGTAAAAAATATTCTAGAAAATCAGGCTCTAAACCTAATTCATCTGCAATTATATCTTCGAGTATGTCTAAGTCACCATGGTGTAGACATTCCTCAATTTGCCGCGAAACATCTTCGATAATGTTCTCGGCATTAAGTTCTGATAATCCATCACGTTCCATGAGGATTTTTAGGATAGTATCATGACCATAGTCCACAAGAATCCCTCACTTCTACAATTCTACTTTTTAAATCCATAACACGCTTTTTGGCATCCTTTGCTTGTTCTTCTGCGTATGCTAAATCCCTCATAAGGCCATCAATTAAATCTCCCATTTGCTTTTTGTATGATTTTACTACGCTTGGAAGATTATCATCATCTATTGCAAACCACTCTGCCGGAACTTCTGTAACACGGTCATTGGCTGACCGACATATATTTGTACCATCAAATACTTCTACCCATTCTATATTAATCATAGTATGAGAATCATCCACACATAATGCTTTTATATCATGCTGCGTTACCTCATCAGCTTCTTCATCTTTAACATCCAAAGCATTAATTATCTTCGCCGCGATTTCTCGTAGCTTTCCATAATCACGGATGATATTGCAGTATGTATTTGTCTTACTTACCAACTTTTCGTCCATTCTTCGTCCTCACCTATCTGTTCCTGTAAATCTTTAATCTGTTCTTCTATTCTAGTAATCGCGGCGTTTTTTACCTTTAAATCAACTCTTAATTTGTCGAGTTCTTTATATTTCTCCAACCGCTCTTTTCTCTTTTGTTCTTCCATTACGAGTTCGTCAAGTTCTTCATCTGTCATATCAAACCACTCATAGCGAGCATCAAATTCATCAGGTTCGCAACCGTAGCCTCCGCCCCATTTTATCGTAACAGTTGAATCACCAACATATAAATCAAATACCCAAGGCTCATACATAGGAATACTAGGATGAAATTTCCTTGCTATATCTCTTACCGCGATTTTTATTTCATCCGTAAGTTTCTCAAACTCGGTAAGCTCTTTAACTGAAAACCTTTTTCTCATTCGTCCTCACCTTTCTTTCTACACTTATCCTTATCTGCCTGACGTTTTCTATCCACGAATCTCTTAGGAGAAGGCATTGGTGGCTTACGCTCGCCACCTTTAACAGATTCAAGGATTTTCTTTTTATCATTCTTATTCATAAGAAACCTCGCTTTCTTTTACAAGTCTGCTGAACTGATTACACCATTCCGCATACTCTTCGGTTAACCTCTTATCAAGCACCTTTTGGTAGTTCCATTCATACCAATCGGCACAATCCTTACGTGTTTTGGCATCGTAAATTCTTCTGCCAGTCATTTTGTCGGTTAATACCCAGTAGCGTTCGCCAGGGTAGTTCTTGTGGTAGAAAACGTCACCCGGAGAAAAATAGCCGTTAACCACTTTTATAATTAGAGATTCTGAGCCGTCTTCTTCTCTGTGACGAAGTATAATCGGCCAACTTCCTTTCTTGAAAGCCATTTAACATTCTCCTTTTTACTCTTTGTCCTTTTTAGTTATAGAATTATAAATATAAATATTTATAATTAAAATTGCTACGTCAATAATGCCCAACCAACCATAAGCTATCAAACTGGTAATAGCGCCGATTGCCGATAAAATTATAGCGACAATGCCAAGTTTATCCTTATCTGGCATACACCAAAATATAATTGATATAATTAAATTAACCATTAAATCATAACCTCCTTTTCTTCAAAATCTTCGCACCCCGCTCCCGCTCCGTCATGTCTGCACATGCCATCTATTGTGCAATAACCTTCATACTCATTATGAGGACCATTCTCATAGAGTTCAAAGTTCTTACATTCGCCGCAAGATGTCATCGTAATACAACTATGAGAACTATAACTGCAAACATCTATATTATATTTATCACACCAACCATAACAACCGCTCTCACAACCACAGTCCTCACTAGGGTCGGGGCATTGCCTTTTAAATTTCTGAAGGTAGAAATCACAATCTTTACAAGTAAACATTTCTTTCCTCCTTTCTTAACTTTCTGTATATATTATATCACAAGTTAAGATAAAAGTAAATACCTACCAGTTTATCCCAAAACGTGAACGATGAAAAGGAAATTGTATTCATCTTCGAGTTCTTGAAGCATTTGGCGATAAGTGTCCCAATCTCCGCCGCCAAGTCCACAGCCCATTTTGTATGGGATACCAATTGGAATTTGTGAATCATATCTATATAATTTATCACTAATAAGATATTTGTGAAGTTCAATAAAGGCTTTTTTTACAGCATCATAATCTGTCGCCGTGCCGCCAATTCCATTCTGACCAAAAATGTTAGCGACGGTTCTTCTTCCAGGTTCTCTATTAAGAATTGTCATATAGCAATGACCAAGTGGAAGTTCTCCACCATTACAATATTCCCAGTCTTCAATAAATTCCTTATACTCCTCAAAAACTTCCGGCCACTTCCTCTTAATCTGAAGGGCAATACCACCGCCCATAATACCTAAACAATTTACCTGATGGGCGATAATGTGGACAGGTGATTCCAAAAGATTACCTTTTACATAAATCATTAAAATTCCTCCCAATACTTTCTAATTGCATTTCTCATGTTCTGAACGCCAACAGGATTCATAGAATGGAAGTGGAATTTAAAGTCAACGTTCTTATTGTGATATTTTTCAATAAGCCAGTTAACCAACTCAATGGCATCACCGCCGCCATGTGGAGCATAATCGCCAAGGTCGTGGTCAAGGTCAAACCAAATTTCGTAAACGCCAAGGCGAATAGCTGATTCAACATAAAACTTTGCTTCGTTAACAAAGCGGCAATGCTCGTAGTAATTGAACTGATTGTACATAGGGTCTATCTCACGAATGTCATCAAGATACAGATAGAAAGCCTGACGCTTTTCCATAATGTCACTCCTTAGTTACTTAACTTTTTAATTATTGTATTATTTATTGGAAGATATAATTTTTGACCATATATATCAGTGGCTATAATATAACTCCCCGGAATTGAATACGAATCAATATAATAAGTTTTATCGCCGCAATACATAATTGCATTAGTCCGTTTATTTTGGTTAACTTTTGTGCCTATAGCAAAAAGCACAAAAATTATCGCGGCTATTATCACAAAAGTCGGAATCCATGCACAATCTTCTTTCTTGCTCCACTTTGGTCTATTCATTAGTCTTCCTCCTCGTCTATATCTGCATAAAATCTGAAGTCGCAATGTGCGCAACTTCTTTTTGAACATTCGCCGCAATAATACCCATTTGGATTATAGCAATCACCAGGACTGTGATAGCCATCGACCTCATCATAATAGGTTCCATCTTCGCTAACCTTATATATATTCTTCTTAATATAGTCTATTATATCCTTTTTGCCTGTACGATAGACATAATCAATAAGGTCAGTCAGCTTTTTCTCTCGTTCATATGCCTGATATGCTGACATATAGTCTATTACATCTTCTGCTTCCGTGTCCTTTTCAGCAATGCTAAAAACATAATCAATAAGGCTGGTCAGTTTTTCCTCCAACTCTTCTATTCGATATGCTAATCGCTTTTCTTCACACATTATATTTTCTCTCCTTTATAATCTTACCGTAGATACCTAAATATATAAAATTATCTATTATATTACCGCAAAGAGCCAATACAAAAAGCATAGTCAAACTCGGCTTTAAAATCGTTGTCATGCCAACACCTATAAGGGTCGCGGCAGAACAAACAATATTACATGAGTTATCATACCATTCTCTTTGCTTTTCTGTTGGGTTAACAATTGCTCGCATCTTTGTGCCACCACAGGCTAAGTTCTTAGTGATAATACTATAAATAATAATATTAAAAACAAAGTAAAACTTCAAATCGCCCCGTATCAACACATCAGCAAACAATATCACATCAAACAAAACTTCCAACCAAAGTATAATTCGATAGCCACGAAATAGTTTATCACTATACTTATTCCACAAGCCGCAAAATACAATACTACCCAAGCAAGCAAAAACAGACTCAAAGCTAATATAACCCTGAGTTACCGCCTTCACTGTTTCTGCGTAGATATAAGGATATGATGCGGAATAGAATAGGCCAGACAAAAACGCGGAAAGTAACATATAAAATGACAATCGTTTCATTTCTTACCTCCGTTCTTAGGCTGCTTTAAAGCCCACACTATAAAGGCAAAAAACAAAATAGTTCCTATTGTCTTCAGAATCCATCCAAGACTGACTGTTATTATCATCGTCTTTCACTCCAAACTTCTTTTGTTATAACTTCCTTGCCCTGATATACCATCTTGCCGCCAAGCAATTCATAATATTCAATTATAACCTCCTCGGCATTTCTACCAAAAACTTCGTTTTCCCATTTGATGATTTCGCCCGAATCTACAGCTAAAGTAGTTTCACAATAGCCGCCTTCCTTTGCTGCAATCCATGCCTTGCCTAAATAAAAATATTTTGGTATTTTTTTAAACATATGCCTTCCCCTTCATCTTATTAGTTAATTCTGCCGCTTTTGTATTTAATACATCACAAACCTTCTGACACTTGTCCTTATCCTTAAAATAAGCATAAGTATATCCGGTCTTGCCCTTTAAGGTAGCTCCCTTTGAACGAAGATACCTAAGATAGTCTGGGTAAGATAAACCCATAAGTCTTGCGCCGATAACATGGAAACTTCCATCAAAGATTAATCCATTATCAGAAATAAAATCAATGCTATCAATCGCGGCAAGATATTGTCCATCGGTAAACATTTCCCTTGGTATGTACTTCATATAAGCACCTCATTCTGTAATTCTTTAAGCATTGCCCATTCCTCTGGTGTAAGTCTACAACCATCAAGAAAACTCTGCCATGTTTCATATTCTGCCGGACCAGTTATCTTGCTTTCATCGAAGTCTGTGTCTACTTCTACACTATCTTTGCCGGCATATCCGGGTATCAAATACTTATTTACCGAAGCAACAGATACACCAACCAGCCTTGCAACCAATGACTTATTCTTATGAACAAGATAAAGCTCATTAATCTGTTCAATTTGTTCCTGTGTTATCCTTGCCATTATCTTACTCCTTTCTTAACTTTCTAAAAAAATTATACCACAAATTAAAAAAAGTGTCAATGCTTTATAAACACTGACACTTTTGGAATTTTATGGAAATTATTCAGCCGGCTTTGCTTCTACAGCTTCCGGTTCTGGCTCTGAATTATCAATCTCGATAGACGCATTGTCTTCAAGATAGTTCAGGATATTAGTAATAGCATAATCACCATTCTCATTCTGAACATAATTAATTCTGATTGAAGCCCCGATAAGGTTTTCCCAAACAGCAACTTCTGCAATTGCAAGAACTTTGCCAACGTCCTCCAGCTTAACTGGAATCTGAGCTTCTGCCTGATTGCCGTCAATCTTTGTAACTACTGCAATTACGCCGCCATTGCCTGTGAGTGCTGTTGCACCAATCTTACCATTAACTATCATTCGTAGTCCTCCTCGTCATCATCATCGTAATAATTATCTCTTTTGCGCTTAGAACGTCTGCGCTCTGAATCCTTTTCTTTCTTCTTCTTGTACTCATTTGGTACGTCCATTGGTTCAGCCTTATCAAAATCTTTTGAATAGTCCTTATATCTTTTCATGGCTGCTCCTTAGTTTGTAAGGTCAAATACGCTCTTAATGAGCTTTTCAAAGTCTTCGTTGCTCATACTAGCAAGTGGGTCTTCTACAAGGCAATTAGGGTTTTCCATTTTTGCGCCGCGAAAAACAACCTTACCTTCCTTACAGTAATGAAGTTCCTTGATATTATCGGTCTTACCATACTTATCATTGTAAGCTCTAATCTTAGCATTGATAGTCTTGATACCATTCACGATTTCCTCTTCTGCCTTTTCCTTAATCTTCAGCTCCTTGTCCTTCTGAGCCTTTACTTCCTTGTCAGCTTCCTTTGCGATATGCTCGCTGTAAGCAACAATATCGTCTGTTGAAAAATTGCATACTGGACATTTGTACATAAATTATTACCTCTTTTTTAATTATTTTATTGCGGATTGCCGCGATTGCTCCGCTAGGATTCGAACCTAGGTCTTAGAATTTTAGAGATTCCCGACTTAACCACTTGTCCACGGAGCAGCAATGGGATTCCTATTGCCATCGGAATCCCCGACCGGCTATCACATGGGCAAAATAGTGACAGCCTAAACAGAGCTTTTGAAGTAGGTCTGGATGTTGAATATGGTATCCCATGCTCTGCGAATCCAACATCTTCTTCCCTTATTGTGTATATCTTGTATACACAACCAGCGACTCTTTTTTACACATAAGCCCGATTTTCGCGGCAAGCGCTACTGACAGAAATATGTGCTCTCGCTATATAACTGTTACACGACTGACTCGTACTTTTTACTATATTTATATTATAACATATCTCTTACGAAAAGTAAATAGTTTCACTTTTACTCAATCCCATAAACTGTAGTAGTAATCAGAAAAAAGTTTAAAACCTTTTTCAATAACCTTTGTCATTCGTGGAGTACGGTCATAATCATCTATAGCTATATAGAAATAGAAAGCTCGAATCATCTTGTCTAATATAGTGTTCCATTTCCTTTCGAGGACTCTAAAATCTTCATCCCCAAGACGTCCCGGAATACCATGTTTGTTTTCTTTAAACAACACTAGCCGCACAAGTATAAAGTATGCAATTTCATAATCTAAATTCCAAGCATCTTCATAATGGAAATTCCACTTTTTAAGAAAATCCTCAGACGCTTTTGTATTACGACTTCGCGGCGGAGTGTAGCATTTTATTGCTCGATTAAGTGTTATTGGTCCGTCCTTCAATTTCGCCAACCTCCTTATGCCATTCTCCTATCCGCTTCATTAATAAGCACTAAACATTCAGCCATCTTTTCTCCATAACCATCTACAAAATCCTTATAAGCTTTTGTAGCTCTTGGGTCAAAGTCATCTTTTCCATGTGATTCGCGCATAATATCCATGTGATACTGAACAAGAGCAACTGTGTAATCATTTTCGCCACAACAAGCAAGGATATACGCACCTACATTTTCGTGGTTATAATAGTGTGATTCTGTATCAACTTCACCGCGATTATTGATTCTTGACTTAACATAAGGCTTACCTACGTCATGATACTTTGCGGCCCTAAGGATTGTATCACATCTAAGGCCACGTTCATCACAGTTCTTATCAACGTAATCGTAAACGGCATCCATGTGGTCTGCGATGTTTCTTGGGTGCCAATGGTTATCATGGTCATTATCAACACTATCTGCGTAATAAAGGTCTGGTGTAATATTTACAGAATCATCTCTCCAATAGATAATACTATCCCAACCCTCTGTATATCGCGGCATTGTAAGTGACTTATACATTCTTTCAATTACTTCTGTAGGAACCTTACGTTCTCTGCGATGATTTCTTGCGATACAAAGCTCTACTGGAGTAGCGAATACTATAATTCTCTTATGAACTTTGTTCTTTAAGCCATTAAGAGAATTAAGGAAAGCCTTTCTGCGCTTACCGGAAAGATTTGTTGCATCGTAGAATACATTCCTACCTTCTTTAAGTGCAGCAATAGTTCTCTTATGCATTTCTTCAAATATTTCTGTATTGTGAGTCTGGTCATTTACATCTCCAAAGAGTTCCTCTCTAAGAGAATCAGAAGATACAGACACAGATGTAGGGCCCATTACTTCATTCACAAATGTAGATTTACCACTACCCGGTAAACCCATAAGCATTGTAAAAACTGGTCTTTCATCATACAATGAAAAATTATGCTTCATATATCTTTCTCCCTTTCTTTATCTTATGTTTATATTATAACATAAAATTTTTAAAAAGTAAAGAGAAAAGGAGGAATCACATAGGTAATTCCTCCAAAATAAAATCATTTAGTTACTGGTATTAAATCTTCATCAGTGAGCGACGGCCTCTGATATGGGAGACACCTCATCTTCATAAAGAGCCCCTGTAATAACCTGAATTTCTAAAGAAAGTCTGCTCTTTTCTGTCTGTAAAAGGTCAGTAGGAGCCTTTGGTGTAACGCTGAGTTCTTCAAGGTCAACATCGAAATATTCTGGTGTTGGAGGAACTACTTCGTTAGCACAAATTACGTTTGCATATGTACCGTCTACAACTTCCTTTTCAGAGTTTGTAATTCTATCTGTACCAAACTGATAGCTTTCGCCGCCAATTGTAAGGATAGCTACCTCATTCTTCTGCTCGAACTTTGTGATTAAAGTCTGAATAAGTTCAAGTCTCTTGATGTCGGCCTGAAGCTTCTTAAGTCTTGCATCAGTCTTACTTGGCTTTGGTGGGAAGTAAGGTGGTGGAGGACATGGTGGAACTGGAGGCTGTGGGATATATCCCGGAATGAAAGGTGTTGGCACTGGGCCTGGTCCTACTGGTGGGTAGAATGGATATACCGGCACTGGACATGGTGGCTTAATTGGTGGCATTGGTGGTGCTGATGGGTATGGAAGAATAGTTGGTCTTACTGGCCAAGCATAATCGTATCCATCAATTCCTGTTCTTTTTTCTGTCATATATTTTCACCTCTTTAAAAGAAAAATAGCAGAGGGCAATGTCCCTCTACTATTATTTGTAGAAAATATAATGAAGTGTCTAAGATTATGAGCCGCCGGTGGTAGAGTTGTATCCCCACTCATTAGCCTTATAGAAACTGATAAACTCCTTTTCCTTGGTATTAAGGTCTTCTGCTTCACAGTGCGCCAAGACCTCAAAGGTAAAATTCTCCACACCATCTTCCCACATTGCCGCATAGAGTTTATTTTTGGTAGATGGTTCTACCTTAAGACCTCTCTTTACGTGCTGAAGGAAACGTGTTTTAAATTCTTGTTTGGTTTGGCCTATATAGCATTTACCATTTTCCATGTTGGTGATTTTATAAATACCTACACTAGTATCTTCACCAATGATGCGACCCATGAGTTCATTGAATGGACGCTTGTAGTATTGTTCGTAGATAAGTTTGTAAAGAGCGGTAGGGTCATGTAAGTCTTCCGCCATTTTACGAAGTTTACGAACGTCTTCTTTTTCGTCGTCGGTAAGAACAATACGATAGAAATTTTCTTGTTCTCTAATTTGCTCGGCACGTTTATACTATTCTATGATTTCTTTTTGTTTTGCTTCTTGTGCCGCAAGTTCCCTTTGAAGAGCTTCCTTTTTCGCCGCGATGTCATCAGAGAATACTGTGAACTCTGATTGTATTTGTTCTTTCGCGGCAAGAAATTCCTCTTTTAACTGATTAAGTTTTTCAGTGTTTTCTGTTGCCATGGAAACCGATTGCTGGGAAAGTTCTTCTGTTATTTCTCTTATACGAGCATTTTTATTCATGACTGCGGTTGAAAGTTCATTCTCTAGAATCTGAAGCTCTCTACCAATTTGAATCTTTTTGGCTTCATATTCATTGTTTACCTTCCTTGTGTATTCCGCAACCCTTTCATCAATTAGCTTATTCTTTTCAGCAACTACATTGTTGGAAATTTCGGCTATTAACTTCTAAGCATATTCAGCTTCCATAATAGCCTCTTTATGCCTAGCCTACCTATTATGGAAAAAACAATAACCAAGTATTACTGCTGCCGCGAAAATAGCACCAATTATGAATCCCATTTAACATCACCCCACTCAGGCTCTTTAACCTCACTATGAGTTTCAATTGTATCTGGCATACTTTCAAAAGCCATCATATTATTATAAACATTCAGAACTTCGTCTGCATCTATAGGGCAGAAATCAAAAGTATCTGCATCAGGAATAAAGTAATTTTTAATGTCGCCAACGTTATGGTCTGTACTTGTTACAAACAAGGCACAATCTTCTTTAGTATGCACAGAATCATCTGCAAGCACGTAGAACACAAGTTCGCCATTTGGTAATTCATTGAACATTGGTGTATTCCAGCAATATTTAAAACCAATTTCCTTCCATTCCTCTTTGGTAAACATTTGGTTAATACTGTAATCATACAAAAGTTTTTCGCCATTAAGCCGGCTAATTACACTTTTCATTTCGTCAAGGCTGCCAACACCTACAGGCCCCATGACTATAACAACGTCATCTTCGCTTACTGCTTTATTCCAATTCTCAACAATATTGGTTTTGGTATCGTCGCCATATTTAAATAGATTAAGGTTCGCTATAACATATGTCTTATTCATGTTTACTCTCCTCCACTATATCATGGAATATTCCATCTTCATTTAAATCCAAAAATAGAATAAGGGTTTCCCTTTCTTTATTTATAGCAATAAAATAATTGATGTTATCAACAGGCTCTTCTAAGAAATGGGCATAGCAATTTACATCATATTCGTTGTAATAGTGTTCGTAAATAGACAGTTCTAAATCATCTGCCCATCTTTTATCTATTTTCCCCTCTGTACGATTAAAGGCCACTCTAATCATTTCTAAAGCATCAGTCAAACATTTTCCGGATTCTGTCATTGTTATTTCATCATAATCATCACGATTAATTCTGAATATCTGCGCCGAAACAACAGGCTTCCCTAAGCCATTAAGTTTTGTTCTTAGATAATTCATAGCAACCTGAGTAAGCTCATTAAGTTTACTATGGTCTTCAAAATAAGCCTTATTATAAACATCGTTCATCATTTCGATGAGAAACGTAGGAGGCCAAACTTCCTGTGTTTCATCTTTATAAATCATTCTAAACATTATCCGAAGCTCACCATCCCTGCATTTTTACGCTCTTTATCCCAATTCTTAAGACCCTTTGGGGTTGAACAAATATATAGTTCTTCCTGTGCTCTTGTTGAAGCAACATAAGCAAGTCTACGTTCCTCGTCACTATAAACTCTTACGTCCATAACAACAACCTTTGGAAGGCTAAGACCTTTTGAAGAGTGCTGTGTCATAATCTTAACCTTGTTGGTTAATATGTCTTCCTGTGCCTGTTCATAGTGGTCCTTATCTCTCTTAACTATGCAACATGGAATACCATTTTCCTTAAACTTTTCCTCAACATATTCAACCTCAATATTTGTGCGGCAAAGAACAGACCAATTAACATAATCGTCCTTGTCCACATCATATGCAAGATAATCAAGTATCTGATTAAAGCCTACCATTTCATTAATATATGCAGATTTTTTACCTGATACTGCCTTTGATTTTGGTAAGCCGTGGTCAACCATGAAGTCACCAATAAATCTCTCGCCAAAGTCGATAATGTTTTGAGGACTTCTGTAGTTATCAATAAGGTGGTAAGTCTTAAAGGTAGTGTTTTCCAGTTCATTAAAAATGAAGTCTGGGTCTTTAAGTCTAAAGCCGTAAATCTGCTGTCTGAAGTCTCCAGCGTAGAAACGATTTATTGCCGGGATTTTCTTAACAAAGTTATACTGCTTTTCTGATGTGTCCTGTACTTCGTCTAAAAGCAGATGCTCAACTGGTAAGTAATAAATCATATCTGCTTCATAGGCTTTGGTAATGATGTCATCAAATTTTTCCCTTAATACAAGTGCAGCAACATCTATACCGGCTCTGCCGCAAATTATCGCGGCATAAGCATGGATGGTGCCAACGAATACGTCTTTGCACTTTTCTGATAAACGTCTACGCATTTCGTTTGCGGCTTCGTTGGTGAACGTAAAAGCCACAATCTTTGTTGGGTCTACACCAGTTTCAACCAAATGCTCAATGCGCTGAGTAAGTGTAGTTGTTTTTCCTGTGCCGGCTGATGCAAGACACAGAATATTTTTATCTGTTGCGTTTACAATTTTCTTCTGTGGTTCGCTTAGCATACTTAAAACTCCTTTTTAATGTTTTTCTTTTATTATAACACAAACTTTCAAAAAAGTAAATAGAAAAGGATGCCCACAATTCCTGTGAACATCCCTTCATTTTTACAGTAAAAATCTTCCCTTGTGTTTATCTTCTTATTTAAGCCAAGGTTCTTAAATAATCTTCAAGTTCTTCATTGGTTATGTAACCTTTTTCAATAGCTTCCTCAGCAAACAGCCAGTGAAGTCTTGTCCTCTTTTGATATAAAGCATCGGGGTTTTCTTGATATAAGATGTAAGTTGACCTATGATTGCAACACGCTAATATTTGTCGAAACTTTATTCCCATTTCTTGCTGTGCTCCAGTTGCTCCCCAATATATTTTATTTAATTCTACACAATATACTGGTTTAGCTCTGCCATTCTTGTGGCCCGCCTGTTTGTCACTACCATAGTTAGGATTATTTTCTCCTATACCAATACCTCGTTCTTTTCTTGTTTGTCTTATTTTTTCTTTGGTTTCTTCGGAAAGATGCTTGCCATAATTATAATGGGCCTCTCCCGATATGTGTGCATGATTTTTTCTCATCTTTTCTCTTGTTTCTTCTGATGGATGTTGCACATGATATAACCATTGTTCGTAAGTTTCCGGGGTCATATAATCCTTTATACTTTTACCATACATAGGATTGTTTTCTCCCTTAACCTTTTCACTACGTTCTTTTCTTTTTTCGGGATGTTCTTCGTAAAATTTTTTATACGAAGCGACTTTCTTTTGAATCGATTCTTCAGGCATATCGCAAGTTCCATCCCCTCCGGATGTTTTGTTATATCCTTTTTCGGGGTTGTTTGTCTGAAAATATTCTATCAATAACCTTTCGGTTGCTTTGGCGGCAACTTCGTCTAAACCTTTTGCAAATATTTCATGTTGAAAATTATCCCATCCATATTTACAGATTGCATTAAAGAAATGTTCGTTATCAACATATCCTTTTCCATTGTTCCATCGTTTATTAGGTTTATCCTCGAATTTGGTTATCCCGATGTACATTTTGCCGTTTATTTTATTTGTATGGATATATACGCAAATATTGCTACCTCCTTAAATATTAAACAACATAAACTCTTAAACCGTAAAGTCTTCCAGTGTACTGGAATGGACAATTATATCCGGATTCATAATAGAAGTCAATTGTGTAAGTTACCCATGATGCTGTTGAGTCATCAAGATAATAAAAACCCGTAAGAGCCGGACAACTATCACATTCAATGTACACTGTAGTTCTTCCATCTCTGCAGTAACCGTAAAGACCATATAGAGTAGAACTTGCAATAGAACCCTTTATGTCTGAGCCGTAGCTACAGTCAATTAATGACCTGCCGCTTCCACCACACGCACCAATCCATGCTGTGTAATAAGTTGCCTGAAAGTCTCCTACATAAGTTAAACCATCAGAACTTGGAGCTTCTTCCACTGGCGGAACGTATTCTTCAAATCCTTCACATTCCGGACAACATTCAGTACAAAGTCTTGCTGTAAGTCCATTAGCCGAGTCTATACGATAAGCGTCATCTTTATTCCACCTGCAAGTGCTACGGTGGATGTAATATGTACTTGGCTTATAAACTAAGTATTCTTCTACTGGCTCAACCACTGGTTCTGATTCAGCTTCTGTTTCCGGTGTTGGTTCTACATACTCTACTGGTGCTTCTGTTTCTGGCACTATTACTACTTCGGCTTCTGTTGCCGGAGCTTCTGTTTCTGCATTAGTCGTTTCCACTGTTGTTTCTGCTGTGGTGATTGCGGCAGAAGTTGTTGTGGAATTAGATGTTACAACTGTTGTTGTTACTACAGTTGTTTCAATAGTTGTTACTGCTGTGCTTTCTGCGACATCTGCATAAATAGTATCTGTGTTTACTAGGTCTACTTTTGTGTTCTTGCCGCAACTTGCGACTGTAAAACACATCGCTAGGCCAATAACGATGCCACACATCATGTTTAAGTTCTTCTTATTCATAAAAAATTCCTCCTTATTTGGCGAAGTATCGCCGCTTAGGGAGATTTTACTGTAAGTTGTACTCGCAAAAAGCAAGCATCAAAAATAATGTAGAAAAAATAGATAATGTTCAAAGTATTTCCTAAGAACATTATCTATTATAGCATAGTTTTGTAAAAAAGTAAAGGGTTTTACTTAGCTATATAAACAATAGCCACCATTAAGATTAGTATTGCCGTGGAAGTAATCTGCATCTTCTCCGATACACTTTTCTATCTTACCATAGATGTTTTCCGGACGCTCATGCCATTCTCCATCCTCTTCTTTCATTAATTGCTGGAAACCAGTTGCCATAGTTGACCTTTGTGTTTCATAAGCTTCTCTATCTTCCCATGGTAATGCAACGTCCTTTGCTGACCTAATTGAGCCTTCTTCTGTTTGTTCATAACCATCTTGGTCTATCTAAACTACCGCTTCCGAAACTTTTGCAATTTGGTCTTCCCAAAGTAATGCTGTTCTATTTGATGCGTTGTGACGAAGTACGTCAAAGTATTCTACCATGCCACAAAAACGAGGTGTAAAAGTAGCTTGGTAAATTGTTATACCACCGGCTTTCGCGCCGCCGTTAACGTCTTCTTTGGAGCATACGTTGTTTTCATCATTGTTGGTGATGTAGAATTGTCTCCAGTGTGAGTAGCCCATATAGGTACCATCATCAGCTTCAAGACCTAGTTTTCTGAAGTAGCTTTCATATCTATTCATAGGCAAGCAAGCAATGATTTTACCAATTTCTTTCTTTTGACCATTTTCTTCGATATAAACTGTACCATCTCCGTCCGGTCTTTCATCGGCATTGAGCTAATCATTAACCAAATAAATAGCTTCATTTTCTGTATAGGTTTTGATATATGGAGAGAAATCATAACCCTCTGTTTCTTGCGGCATACCAGTTAATGATTCTATAGTAGGAATATAGAAGTATAATGCCGGTAAGAATGATACATCCCAGAAAACGTCACTACCAGTTCTTCCGCTACCAGACCACGGAGTTAAACCAATTGTTGTGGCAATAAAGCATGGGTTCTTACCTACTGTTCCTGCGTTTGCTTTAATAAAATTCTTCGCCGCGATTAATCCATCATATTCTATATGAGCCTTTGTAGGGTATGTACATGGTCGTTTTTCCGGTTCTTTCGCATAGCAAATTTTATTGTTTTTAACAGCTTCATCTGGTCCGCCATCATTTTCCGGCTGATAAGTGTCCCATCTAAGTCTATAGTATTTGGTGTTGCGGCCTGTTCCAGATTTCCTTGAAACGTTTCCATACATGGATGTGTATTTAAAAGTGCCACTATCATCAACAGAAGCCATGATAAATTCGCCGCCATTCTCTGGCAGATAGTTCCCTATTTTAAGAACGTAAGCTTGGTTGTTGAATAGGTTATCGGATGAAATAATAGAAGCGGTTTCTAACATCCATGATGCTATTTCGCCACCATACCAAGATTTTAATATCGTCCAAGGAGCATCATCATCGCCATCGTAAAACTCTTCTCTCTATTCAGCCTACTCTAAATCGGCCTGGTAAGTAAGTATAAGACTATCATCATTGCTAGGAATTAAGCTATATTTACCTATAAAACTATAGTCCCGGTCTATTGATTCTCCCTCATGCCAAATAGGAATCACAGCAAACGTATCATAAACAGATAATTCAAGATTTTCTATTTCTGTTTCGTTCTCCTTTAGTGTAATGTCTGGCTTAACACGTAAACAACCAATATACCTTAAGGTTGGATTTTCTTCGCCATTGCTTTGACTTGGAACTTTGGAGAAAGGCCATACTGTATGATTAACTCTACAAGTCCTATATTGACCCATAATCTAATCGGTAAAGCGTTTCTTACCATCTGTCTTATCTTCAAATCGCGGCGAGATAATCAATGAATCCTTTAATGTATCACCAATCTATTCCTTAATACGTTTGTAAGTCCATTCCTTAGTATCTTTAGAATAGAATAAAACCATAGGATAGTATTCTGTAGAATAGAAATCAGTTGTGTAATTATCAAGTCTAACAACTGGAAGAACGCATAAATCCTGATTTGCAAAACCCTCAGTTAAATAACCGATTCTATCCACAATTTCATCCTTGTAACTATTCCAGTCATCAACTGTAATAACCATATTACCATATTCATCAATGTCCCATGTCATAACACTGCTCTTACGGTCATCAAAGTCATCATATTTTCTGCCGTGTTCATTATCTCTTGGCGGCACATATAAACTCATTACTCTAATATCTTTCTGTTTTCTCTGTGTTATTGCCGCGATTTCTAACCAAAGGTATAACACATTTTCCCATATCTCAGAAACTTCTCTTGCAATGCCTTCACACATCTTATTTATTGGATTTTCATCGCCAAATAAGTATGCACAAATAGCACTAATAGTCTGAGCAATAACCCAAAAGTTTCTATCTAAATCCTCAACTAAAACTCTTCTACCATATTGCGGCATAAGAAGTCTAATCCATGTTTCAATGTCTTTTTCTTTTGTGAATTGTACGGCCACATCATTTGATAAATCAGCATTAAGAGCATCGTGACCTCTTACTTCATCGTAGGCCCTGTCATCTATGTTATACTTTGGATGTACCCAATAGTCTTCATCAACCAAACTAAAGCTATTGCCAGCATCTGCAGCCTTTAAATCACTAATTCTAATACTATGTTCATTATCCGTACCTATTGGAATCAGTATCTTATCCTCCGGTCTTGCTTCGATGTTCTTAATGAAATATTTAATTAATTGCTGAACCGATTCATTCCAAAAACTATCATTGGTATCATTATAAATCAGTTCTTTAAGTGTGTTGTAAAGTTCACTTGTAAAAGGTTCTGTATCTCTGTCTTCAAAGTCTGCTGAACTAATTACCTATCCGATTAATCCAGTAAGTTCTCCATCATCAAAAACGACTGGATGCTCCTGACTTTTAAGTAAAGCCAGGAGGTCTTTCCAAAATCGTTCTTCATTTTCAGGAGTGAGACCAAGCATTTGAACAAGAACCTTTAAGTTAGTAATTGTTTTTAAAAATTCTAACCAACGTTCCATTATCTCACCTCTTAATTATCCCACGGAGGGCTTTGGTCTACCCAAGTAACGTGTTGTTCATACCATGCCGGACCTTCTACAGCATCATCTGTCTGGTCTGGGTCATAGTATGTTGTGTCCGTTTTGTGACCGAAGTTTTTATATTTTTCATAGTTGCGATTGCGGCTAGAGTTGTTAATGACTTCATAGCCAGCACGAACTGTGTCTATATCATGTGTACCGCCAGTTTCAATGTGGGCTTGGTCAAATTCACCATCAGCATTTCTGCTGTAAATCTTCTGGCCATAGACACCGCTTGGGCCGAACATATAAACTCTTATTTCAGAACGCATTGAAGTGTTGATGAAAATGCGTTCGCCAGTCCACGTATCAAAACCATGAGATGTATATGTCTGTGGTGTGATGCCTTTATCTTGTAGCCATGCTCTTACTTTAGTATCCCATTGAGGGTCATCATCGTAAAGGCTACATTGTTCTATGTACCATTCATCATAGTAAGGTGTTACTGATATACCTAGAATTGCTTGTTCTAAATACCATGAATTCGTATATACATCCATTTCTTCCGCCGCGAAAGCTTCTTTAATGGTATTTACAGCATCTCCCCATGTATCTATATAAGAGTCTGCTTCTTCACGAGCAGCCCATTTCGCCGCGATACTTCTTGCGAACTATTTATTAAGGTCTGCTTCGTCTCTCAGGGTGCCCCAACAATATTTTTCCATAGTATCATTGCTACCATTAACCAACTTAGTATTAACAGCATATGGAGCTTCAACCTTTACTACAAGCCATGTTGATGGACCGAAATCCTAACCAGTCTACTTACAAGTTAACCATTGTTCATGCTGTCCGGCCATTATTGAAGTTGAAAGACGTCCCTCGCCAGTTTCATCAATAGTGAGTTGTAGTGCTTCCTCGCAAGTGTAATCATCATAACCAAATCTGAACTTTTCGCCGTCTTTCTTAACAGAAAGTACACCACTTAAGAAACTATGTCCATCAGTTGGTTTTATTGTACGGTGGCCCGGATAATCTGATGCAATATGTTCTTTGCCGCAATAAATAACAGCATTAGCATTTGTAAAATCAGTTGGATGTGTTGATTCATAATACTGAGAAACCAAGCCATCTTTTGATGCTAAATACTTAATCATTTTATGTGGCTCTTCTGTATCAGCGCGATAGTTAAAGTTCTTTTCACCTTCTGCAAATATTAAACAGTAAGGAGAAATATACTTATCTTTATTGATTACCGACACGAGCTCTGCTAAATAATCCGTAAATGTAGGATATACGAGAACTGGTTCTTCACCTGATGTATCACTCGCTAACGCACTTCTTGTGGTTTTATCATAAACCGCGGCTGTATTTTTATACATAACTTCTTCTGTTGTATACAAAGCCTTTAATGCATTATAGTTCTACATCTTAAATGCTTCCGGATTGTTTGAGTAATCTTCGCTTGCCTTTGCATATGCAAGTAAGATTTGCTTATCAGAAGCCACAAGGTCAGGTAAATCCGTATAATTGTAATGAGATTTGAAGTGTGCTTCGGTTTCATAATATGGTTCTGTTTTCATAGTAGGTAAAACCATGATTGAGTACATAGGGTCATCAACATCAACATACGTACTTAACATTTCGCCCTGATAGTAACCCTTTTTAATAGGTGTTAATGTAGGTGCCACTTCAGCAAGAGGGTCATTGTCAAGAACCGTCTTGTATTTCTTTGTTACGATTGCTCCTTCCTCATACTCACCTTTATATTCCATAAGGTTAAGTATTCTATCTGTCATCATTTCTCTTACTGTATCTCTAAAGATAATGTGAACGTCAATCTATGGATTCTTTTCCCAAATACCTTCGGAGTTTTTCTTATAGAGTTGACCATCAAAATCTATAACATCCCTTGCGAGACCATAGTATCTCTTAAGGTCAAGACCAATATATGGTGCTGAACTAAGCGGCGCGAAAGTTAAGTAGTTTCTGTAGTGCTCAGGGAACATTTCTGCTGTGAAATCGTCTACCATATAATCACCAGTTGAGATGTTGTAATCCGGCAATTTAATTATGCCATATATATGGTCGGTATAATCTCCCAAATCTATTTCTAACCCTGTGGTATTTAATGGTAAGACCTCCCAGGAAGGGTTATCCATGTTTCTATCGTAGATATAAACACCTGGGAACGATACCTCAGAGTAATAATCGTTCTCATAATTATTTTTTCTCATGTAAGGTAAGATGCAAAGGTTTTTATCTGGATATTTTTGTAAGAGATAATTGAGTTCTGGAGAACAAACGAAATCATCATAGGTCATTGAAACCTTTCCGTGAGCTGCGTTTGGCATAAGCACTTCACAATGCGTGTCAGTTATAAGTGGTGGTTCTCCAATTAAACTTTGTGCTACCCAAAGGTAGATAACGTTCTCCCAAAGCTGACCAATCTCTTTAATCATACCTTTAAGGAATTCGCTGATTGGGCCGTCCCCGTCAAATAAGTAGGCACTAACGCCGGCAATTACCTGAGCAATAACCCAAAAGTTTCTGTTGAGGTCTTCGACTTCAACTCTGCGTTTATTTTGCGGCATGATAAGACGAATCCAACGATTTGCTTTTTGCGCCCATAGGGTGCAGAAGTCATCGAATTCCATGGTTTCAAATTTTTCGTAGGTTACACCAATTCTTTCAGCAACTTTTGTAGCTTCTTTTTCCATGAGTTGAATTGAACCGAACTTGCCGCAATAATGTAAGCAACTGCCAAGAGCAACTGGAGCATTATCGTCTACATGGTCTTCATCTACGACTTCAACAGCAGCGAGTAAGTTCTTAGCGCCCCTATCTGCAGTTTGAACTTTATATACAATATCTGATGAATCTGGAGCTTCTGTGCTTTGTTCAAGTATGTTATAGATTATGTCTGAAAAATATTGTGTAGCTTCTTCATTGGTTAGTTTTATTGGATAAATGCCTTCTGTTTGTTCTAATGGGCTATAGCAAATTGAAACATACATGTCTTCAATACTGCTAAAGTCTACAGTAGATTCTGATGGAATTACATCGCCTATACGTATGGCCATTGAACTTCCGAGAACGGTTTCTACAGTATCGTCCACTTCGAGAATTTGGCGCTTGTCCATGTTAATATTTTCAAAGCTATGAGATGTATAGTCAATTTGTTTACCGTAGGCTCTGTATTTGTTGAACTCTGTTTCCGCTCTGCCTTTTTCAAGACCAATTTCTACGAGTATGTTATAGATTTGCATTGCTTGGATTCTAAATTCCATGTCGTCTGCAAGTCCATCTCTTTGCATACAGGTGAAGCCTAAGTCTGATGGGTCTGCGAGAACACTGAGTTTCTTGTCTTCGCCGCGAACCTTAGAATAACTTTCCATGTCGAGATTGAACCAAGGAATCACCCATGGTTTCTTGACTACTCGATAGGTTATTGGAGTTGAAGCCGTTGCTGAATTTTCATCTTCAACATAAGGAGGCCAATAGGCTTTCCCAGTTTCGGTGTCTACGCCTGAACGAATTCCTCTTATTATATAAGTAAATTCACCATGACGAATGTCTTCTCCAGCTAACAGCTTGTCTAATGGTTTAAAGGCCTAACTGTCAAACAAAACATTTTTACCAACAGCACCATTGATAGCAATGTTTTCATATAATCTCATTTGTTCATACAGGTCATCTTCGCCGCAAAAATTAGCACCAGCATCCGCGTCCATAACATCCATTAAGCGGATTGCGGCATATCTGTCATTTGAATCCTTTGTGGTAAGTGCGGCTCTTAACACAGAATCATCTATTGTACCGTCTACCAGTTCTACTAATAAGCCAGACGATTCATAATTACGAATACCATTAGGGTCAATCTTTTGGTTAAGTAATTCTAAAAGTCTGGCTAAAGACTCGTTCCAGAAGGAGTCCACTTGGACATCCTTCCGGAAATCGTTGTCTGATGTATATTTATTAAGTAGGTCTGATATGAGGGTAGTATAAAGGCCTTTATCGCCATTAAAGAACTTGTCTTGTCCGTAGTTCATACTACTACCTCCTTATATTAATTCCCAATCTATGCCATCGAATAAGCGTTTTGTGATTTGATGTGGGATTGTTGTGTCGCCAATTTGTACGTCTTGGGACTTTTCGGTTTTGAGAAGTACAGGGGAGTTGTGCATTTCTTTTAGGAGAATTTTTGTTGGAGAACCCCACATTCTTGGTGGGTCTGGCATTGGAGGGAAATTCCGTCTGTATGGAATATTTCCATCTTTAATACCCCAAATTCCTAAAGGTATGTCTGTAAATTTGTATAAGATAGGAAACTATATCTTATATGGCAAATTATTATTCTTAATTCTCCAAAGTGAATTTGGTGCGTCATCAATATCGCTTAACTGCGGAAAAGAAACTTTATAAGGTAAATTTCCATTAACAATTTTCCAAATAGAATCGGAAGAATCATTTATATCTAATAACTCTGGAAATTCTTGAAGATAAGGGAGACTACCATCATTTATATACCATGTAGCCATTTTTATCACTCCACGTTTACTACGACAAAGCCTTTATCCCGAAGAGAATCCCCATTTCTTATTTGTGCAGAAGTAACAGGTGTTAAACCACCAATCTAATAATAGTCTGGTGTTGTATCTATGTTAAATACACCACTTCCACTACTGTTTTTTATATAATTTTGAGCATACATTCCACCATCTGCTGCAGTCGTTTGAGAAAAATCCACATCAACAACAGAACCGATTACTGTGCCTCCATCTCCAACAAGCGCACCATTACATCTTTTCCCTTTACATGCACCAGTAATTCTGCAAGAATCCATAGTAAAGCTCACACCATAACCATTGTTTTTGGCAAAAATTGGTTTTTCATTCATATTATTTACTAAAATTTTAAAGTCGCTATTCTTAAAAGCATTGCTTGCGTTAACAGTGTAATTAAAAATGTACTCATTTAATAAGGCTTTTTCTATATATACCGCACAACTATTAAAATTACAGTTTAAAAACATATTACTAGTACAACCTGTTCCGCTTAGACTCATTGACATATCTTTAAAAGTGGGTCCGGCTATGCCTAAATCACCATTAAAACCACGAGCGATACCTATTGCATCTGGAGAAAATACATTTAAAATTTCTCCATTATGAATTGTAGAACCACCATAGGTACTAAAAAGAACATTATTTGGTTTTATTTTAATATTTTTTATAGTTTTTCCATCCAAATCAAAATTTATATTCTTGTTATTAACACCGCTATATGAAGGAGTACACTACTCCCATTCAAATTCCTCGCCATAATCATTACAATCTATGTTATTAGCGAGTTTCATATAGGTTAAACCATCTGCTATAGATGACATTGTACTTTTAATTTCGCTATAACTATGAACAATATAAGGGTCAGCCTAAGTTCCTGTTCCTGTTATTGCCATTTTCTATCACCTCTTTAATATCATTAATTTTGGTTAAAGTCTGCTAAAACTTCACCCCAATACACTCCTTTTTCAACTTTAACAGTCCCCGAGAGCTAAGGCAATGTATAGCTTTGGTGACTGTCGTATACCATTTGGTTATTGTCTAAAACAAGATTAACCGTTAATACTTTTGATGATGCTGCGCCAAATAAATCATAAGCAACATCATAGAAATTCATTGTGATTCCTAGGTCGGTAATGTCTTTGCCGTTAAATATGATTGAT
>JAEEGL013258299.1_pt1 | contig 45928 bp, 39 predicted proteins | sample 9134231 | NCBI WGS metagenome assembly JAEEGL01 (sample SAMN16246548, study PRJNA631951) | gut metagenome | biome: gut microbiome; feature: rumen; material: fiber-attached | host: Bos | place: Iran: Karaj | collected 2018-10 | reverse complement strand
TGCCCCGAGCTGGACAGCCTCAATATCGGCGGCGGCCTGCCCAACAAGACCTCCCTGGCCATGGATTTCGACTACGAATACATGGTGGAAGAGATTATCAACCAGATCAAGGTGAACTGCAACGCCATGGGCGTGGAAGAGCCCGATATCTTCACCGAGTTCGGCAGCTTCACGGTAGGGGAGAGCGGTGCCACCATCTTCAAGATCCTGGACATCAAGCAGCAGAACGACCGCGAGAAATGGTACATGATTGACAATTCCTTCATGACCTGCCTGCCGGATACCTGGGGCCTGAACCAGCGCTTCATCCTGCTGCCGGTGAACAAGTGGAACGACGAATACCAGCGGGTCTTCCTGGGCGGCCTCACCTGCGACAGCCAGGATTTCTACAATGCCGACTACCACGCCAACGCCATCTTCCTGCCCACCATCCGCAGCCGCAGGGAGAACTTGTATATCGGCTTTTTCCATACCGGAGCCTATCAGGAGGCCATTTCCGGCTACGGCGGCATCAAGCATTGCCTCATGCCGTCCCCCCGGCACATCCTCATCGACCGCGACAAGGAGGGCCAGCTCATTACCACGATTTTCTCCGAGGAACAGAGCTCCGACTCCATGCTCAAGATGCTGGGCTATGACAAATGATTAGCGCCGCGCAAATAAAGTTTATTAAATCACTGTCACAGAAGAAGTTCCGTGACCAGAGCGGACTGTTTACCGTGGAAGGGGAGAAGCTGGTGGCCGAGGCCCTGGCTTCCCGCTTCCAGGTGGAAACTGTCTATCGCAAAGAGGAGATAGGGGAGGGCGCCATGGCCCGGATTTCGACCCTGAGCTCGCCGTCACCGGCCCTTGCCCTGGTGCACAAACCGGAAGACCTCGAGTCGGCGCAAGTGCCTGAAAAAGGCCTCTATCTGGCGCTGGACGGCATCCGCGACCCCGGCAATCTGGGCACCATCCTGCGCATCGCCGACTGGTTTGGCCTGGATGGGGTTTTTGCCTCGCCCGACACGGTGGATTTCTTCAATCCCAAGGTGGTCCAGGCCACCATGGGCGCCATTTTCCGCGTCCGTTTCCATTATGCCGATATCCCGGCGCTCTGCCGGCAGGTCCGCGAAAAAGGCGGGAAAGTGTTCGGCACCTTCCTGAGCGGTGAAAACCTCTATGCCAAGGCGCTGGACAACGGCGTCAGCGCGCCCTCGGTCATCGTAATCGGCAACGAGGCCAACGGCATCAGCGCCCAAACCGCAGCCTGCGTGAACGAACGCCTGTTCATTCCGCCGTTCCCGGCCGACGATCCCGGCTCCGAATCCCTGAACGCCGCCGTCGCCACAGCCGTCATCGTGGCCGAATTCCGCCGCCGGCTCATCAACGCGTAAATTCACATTTTACCATGCAGGGAAGTGAAAACGTATGTATAACTTAACATAATATAAATTGTGTAGCAAATGGGAGTGGGGAGTAGTAGTATATTAAGGAAAAAATGTTATATTTGCATGAATAAAGTAAAACACTGAGCGTCATGAATAAGATTTCGCCCATCTTGGCAAGCCTGCTGCTCCTGCTGCTCACGGTATCGCAGGCATACGCCCAGAACCCTCCGCAGCGACTGCCGGAAAATGAGAATCCGTACGCCAATCTGAATCCGCAGGCAGAAAATCCTTACATCCAGATGAACAAGGATCAGAATGACAATCCGCTCAGGGACAATCAGCTGTTTAATCACATGTCCCTGGGTGTGGTCGCCGGTGGCGGCATCGGTGTGCAGCTGGCTGCCCCTTGCACGCCCTACATGCAGTTGCGCGGCGGCTATGTTCACGCGCCCAAATTCAAGTACACGTACCAACCCAGCAGCTTCACAAGCAGCGTCGGCCTGGACGCCCTCGTTGCCGACGCACAGGTCGCCCTGAAAGACGAACTGGACCGCGAGGTGGATATGAGCGGCGTGGGTTTCGCCATCAAGGAGAACCTGGGCGGCGGCTACCTCATGCTGGACCTCTTTCCCAGCAAGGACGGCGGCTTCCATTTCAGTGCCGGCGCCTTTCTCACCAAACAGGATCTCCTGAACCTGGAGATCATTGCCAGCGGCGTGCTGCTGCCCAATGAATACGGCAGCGTCAGCCTCACCCTGAACCAGGAAACCGGCGCCCGCGTGTCCTCCGACATGGAAGGTATTTTCCACCTTAACGTACTTTCCCAGAATAAGTTACGCCCGTATCTCGGCATTGGATTCGGCCGCGCCGTGAATATGTACCACCGCCTCAGTTTCACCTTCGACGTGGGCGTCGTGTACACGGGTTCCCTCTCACTGCAAACCGTCAATTACGCCAATCCCGATCCCGGCGACTATGGCCATCCCAACCCCAATTACCGGAGTGGCAACCCGCCGTACGAGATTGTTCCCATTACCAGTTCCACCATCGTGGACGAGAATGGCACTCCCCTCGATCATGGATACATTGACCAATACTCCCGTATCCCTGTGATGCCTCTCATGACCTTTGGTCTTCACTTCCGTTTTATGTAGTTGAAAATTAAAAAGTTATGAATATGAAAAAGCTTTTCTTACTCGTGAGTCTGGCTGCTTTGCTGCCGCTCTGCTGCTGCACCAAGAATCCGGAGAACAAACCCGAAGAAAACAAGCCCGCCGAAGTGCTGCCGCCCGCTTTTTCCGCGAGCGCCATGAAACTGGCCGTGGATGAATCAGGCGTCGCCCAGACCGGCGTCAAGTGCATCGAATGCTCCGAAGGCGGTCGTTACACCGTATTCCGCAAAGTGAGCTTCAAGGCCGATGCCAACGAACTGGAAGAATACATCACCGGCTCCTATACCGTTTCCGGCAAGGTTTATACCCTGGAAGGATTCGGCCAGGTGGAAGTGCTGGATAACGGGCAGATCGTTATCACGCCCATCAGCGGCAGCCCCGTTACCGTGAAGGCCACCAGCCAGCCTGCCGTCCTCCCCGAGAACGACCTCACCACGTTCATGTGCCGCGCCTGGAAACTCGAGCAGATCGATGTGACCCTGCAGGGCTCGGGCATCCCCGTGTCCCCCGGTGTCACCAAGAAGGGCAACGACATCTATGCCATAGCTTCCGAAGTCAATAACAACTACAAGCTCGATTTTGACCTGGAGCCCATCAACGGCATGGTGGTCAAGTGCATCAACCTCTCCAAATTCGGCACCCTCACGCTCGAATTCACCAACCAGGAGAAGTTCCCTTCCTTCGTGGCCGATTACACCCTCAATGGCGACAGCTTCAGCTATGAGTTCGTAGGCGACCAGGAAGGCAACGAGATCATCCAGGCCCAGGCCACCGGCAAGGTCATCCACAAGGCCGATGATACCCTCTGGCTCGTGGTCAATGCGAAGGGACAGAACGGTGGCGACACCTACAGCGGCACTATCACCTTTGTCCTGTCCAAGCTCAACAGCTAGTCCCCGACCTGTACTAAAACCTAATCCTTAGCACTCCATGTCCGTTACCGTTGTGCCTGTCCAGACGTGCAGGCAATTACGAGCCTTTGTCAAGTTCCCGCTGGAACTGTACAAAGACTGCCCCTATTACGTCCCTACCCTGTACCTGGACGAAATGGCCACCCTGGATCCGGAAAAGAATCCCATGGGCAAGTACGCCAAGACCCAAAAATTCCTGGCCTATAAGGACGGGAAACTGGTGGGAAGGGTCATCGCCATCATCAACGAGATAGCCAACAAGAGTTGGAACCATGCCGAAGTGCGCTTTGGCTGGATGGACTTCGTGGACGACAAGGAAGTCTCCCGGGCCCTTCTGGAGGCCGTCATCGCCTTCGGCCGGGAGCATGGCATGACGCAGGTGAGCGGTCCCCTGGGGTTCACGGATTTTGACAGTGAAGGCTGCGTCGTGGAAGGTTTCGACGATATCTCTTCCTTCGCCCTCAAATACAATTATCCCTATTATAAGGATCATTTCGAGGCCCTGGGCCTCAGCAAGATCAACGACTGGCTCGAATACCGCATCTTCACCCCCAAGCAGGTGCCGGAAAAGGTGAGCAAGGCCGCCCAGCTGGTGCAGGAGCGCTATAACCTGCACATCCGCAAGATTACTAAGAAGGAGATCCGGAAGGAGAACTACGGCCAGAAGATCTTTGACCTGGTGAACCGCACCTATTGCGAACTCTTCGACTTCACCGTGCTTCCCCCGGAAGTGGTGGACAGCTATGTGAACACCTACCTGGGCCTGCTGGACCTGAAATTCGTCACCCTGGTGGAAGATGCCGAAGGGAAACTCATCGCCTGCAGCATCACCATGCCCTCCATCGCCAAGGCTGTCCAGAAAGGACGCGGATACCTTTTCCCCTTCGGCTGGTGGCACCTGCTCAAATCCATGTACTGGAAATACGAGGAGGCTCTGGAACTGATGATCATCGCCGTGGATCCGGAATACCGCAACCGCGGTGTACACGCCATGCTCTTCAATGAAATCATCCCCACCATCCTCAAGTGCGGCTTCAAGTACGGGGAATCCAACGCCGAGATGGAAACCAACAATGCCATCCAGAACGTCTGGAACATGTACGAGAAAGAGTTCAAGCGCCGCCGGCGCGTGTATGCCAAAAGCATCTAGCCTTTCATGAGTGCCTCCTCCGTCATGCTCCCTCCCCTCCCCGAGCGCTTGCGCCCCCGGTCCCTGGACCAATATGTGGGCCAGCGTCATCTGGTGGGAGAAGGGTGCATCCTGCGGCGGATGATCGAAAGCGGCAACCTCTCCTCCTTCATCCTGTGGGGGCCTCCCGGTGTGGGAAAGACCACCCTGGCCCAGATTATTGCCAATACCCTGGAACGCGACTTTTTCACCCTGTCGGCCGTTACCGCCGGGGTAAAAGACGTGCGGGATGTCTTTGAGAAGGCACGGAGCCATTCCCTCTTCAACCAGAAAGGCGCCCCCATCCTGTTCATCGACGAAATCCACCGATTCAACAAAGCCCAGCAGGACGCCCTGCTGGGGGCCGTGGAAAACGGCACCATCGTCCTTATAGGTGCCACCACGGAGAACCCCTCCTTCGAGGTCATTACCCCGCTTTTGTCCCGTTGTCAGGTATTTGTACTTAAATCGCTGGAAAAGAGCGATTTGGAAATCTTACTTAAACGGGCGCTCAAGGAGGATGTACTTCTGAAAGAAAAAGATATCCGCCTGCAGGAAACCCAGGCGCTGATGCGATACAGCGGCGGCGACGCCCGCAAGCTCCTCAATGTCCTGGAGATTGTGGTGGACGCCCAGGCCGGACAGTCCCCTGTTGTCATAGACAATGAACGCGTAACTGCGTCCATCCAGGAAAACATGGCCATCTACGACAAGGACGGGGAGATGCACTATGATATTATCTCCGCCTTTATCAAGAGTATCCGGGGCAGCGATCCCAACGCGGCCGTGTATTACCTGGCCCGCATGATCGACGGCGGGGAAGATCCCCTGTTCATCGCCCGGCGCCTGTGCATTTCGGCCGCGGAAGACATTGGCCTGGCCAATCCCAACGCCCTGCTGCTGGCCAACGCCTGCTTCGATATCGTATCCAAAATCGGCATGCCGGAAGGGCGCATCCCGCTGTCGGAGGTCACGGTCTATCTGGCCTCATCCCCCAAGAGCAATGCTTCTTACTTGGCCATAGACAAGGCCCTGGCCGAGGTACGGCAATCGGGCAACCAGCCGGTTCCCCTGCCCATCCGGAACGCCCCGACGGCCCTGATGGAGGAGCTGGGGTACAGTGACGGGTACAAGTATGCCCACGATTTCCCGGGACATTTCGTGTCCATGGAATTCCTGCCGGACTCCCTGCGGGGAACGGTGTTCTATGAGCCGCAGCCCAACAAGCACGAGCAAGCGCTCCGTGCCTATCTGGAGGCCTGCTGGCCCAAGTATTATCCCAAAGACAAGCATGAGTAGAAAGAGAATAGACCTGCTGTTGGAAGCAGTTACCATAGAGGCGGTTGCGGCCGAAGGAAAGGCCCTGGCGCACGTAGATGGCATGGTGGTGTTCGTCGATTTTGCCGTCCCCGGCGACGTGGTGGACATCCAGGTATTCAAGAAAAAGAAGAACTACATGGAGGGCTTCATCAAACGGATGATCAAGCCCTCTGAACGCAGGCTGGAGCCCTTCTGCCCTCATTTTGGCGTGTGCGGAGGGTGCCGCTGGCAGCCGCTCCCCTACGAGATGCAACTGGCCGCCAAACGCCAGCAGGTGGAAGACCAGCTGGTCCGTATCGGCCACTTGCAGGTGCCCGAAATCCGTCCGACCCTCCCCTCCCGCAAGATCCAGTATTACCGCAATAAACTGGAATTCAGCGCCTCCTGCCAGCGTTGGCTGCTGCAGGGAGAGAATCCCGAGGCGTTGACGCCCCAGGACCGCCTGGGGCTGGGCTTCCATGTGAGCAAATTCTTTGACAAGGTGCTGGACATTCAGGACTGCCACCTGCAGCCCGAACCGTCCAACGCTATCCGCCTGTTCATCAAGCAGTTCTGCCTGGAAGGCGGCTACGAGTTCTACAACCTCCGGGAAAACCACGGCTTCCTGCGCAATCTTTTCATCCGGACCAACGAAAAAGGCGACGTGATGCTGGTCATTTGTTTCGGCCGGGAGGAAGAAGCCAAGCGGAAAGCCCTGCTGGATGCCCTGATTGCCCGTTTTCCGGCCATTACCAGCCTTTGGTACATCATCAACGCCAAACTCAACGATTCTATCGGCGACCAGTCCCCCATCCTCTATTACGGCGAGGATGCCATCTACGAGGAGATGGAGGGCCTACGCTTCAAGATCGGCCCCAAATCCTTCTACCAGACCAATTCCGACCAGGCCTACCGGCTCTACAGCGTGGCCCGTGACTTTGCCGCCCTCAGCGGAAACGAGGTGGTCTATGACTTGTACACCGGAACGGGCACCATCGCCCAGTTCGTGAGTCGCCAGACGGCCCGGGTGGTGGGCATCGAGTACGTCCCCGAGGCCATTGCCGATGCCCAGGTGAATGCCCGGAACAACGGAATCACCAACTGCACGTTCTTCGCAGGCGACATGAAGGATGTGCTTACGGAAGCCTTCATCCAGGAGCACGGACGCCCGGATGTGGTTATCCTGGACCCGCCCCGTGCCGGCATCCATCCCGATGTGGCCGAGGTCATCCTGAAAGCTGCCCCGCAGCGGATGGTCTATGTGAGCTGCAATCCGGCCTCACAAGCCCGGGATCTGGCCATTCTGTGCCGGGACTTCCGCATCACCGCCGTGCAGCCGGTGGACATGTTCCCGCATACCATGCATGTGGAGAATGTGGTGGCCCTGGAGCGGCGTCACTGAACCGACAGCTGCCAATCCAGCCTTTCCTTCGATCCGTCCGCATAGCGCAGCAAGGCGCTCACCTGATGCGTGCCGGCGGTAAGGACCACACTGTCTCCGGAAGGAGCGGCGCCGTCAAAGCGCCAGCTCACGGAAAGGGGCCTGTCTGACGGGGCTTCCAGCAGGCGGAAATAGAAGCGGTCCCCTTCCCGGTAAGGGCCCTCACCGGGATCGATGCAGTTTACGCCCATGCCGGCAAGGCTGTCCTGTCCGGCGGGAGCCACCCCGTCACCGGGATCTTCCAGGGTGACGATACAGACCAGGTCATAGCGGTCCCGCTGCTGCCACTGGCTGTTTTCCAGATTGAAGGGCGCATAATAATAATTGCCAGAGCCCCGGGTCAGAACCGCCGGACGGGAATCGTAATCGTATTCCACCCGGCCATTTTTGACGGCATAGCCGATGTACAGGTCGTCCCGCGGCAGCGCCGGAATCCGGAAATCCAGGGGCGAGAGGTCGGTGACACAGATCCATCCGCCCAGGTCGCCGTCCGGCACCGGATAGGTGAATAGGCGGGAATCCCCCAGGTCGGCCACGATATACAGTTCATCGGCCGTATCGGCATAGAGGCCGAATTGTATCCCCGCCACTTGATACCCGGCATAGGGCGCCAGGAGCTCCGGACTCAGGCGGATGGCGGCCATACAAGTGTTTTCCGACTGACCGTCGTAATACTGCTTGGCCTGGGAGTCAAAGAAAAAGAGTTCCTTCAGGTCCCCTTCCCCGGGCCGCCTCAGGGTAAGGGAGAGATTGACGCCCCGGGACGACAGGGTCACCGCACGGCTGGCGCTGACATATCCCTCGCGGGAGAAACGGACGAGCGCCTCGGTGCCGTCGAAATCCTGCACGTCCACGCAGAAATAGCCCTGGGCATCGCTGGTGGCCTCGTAGGGGGTGTCAGGAAGGGAGCGGGGCGCCACCTTGAGGCGAAGTCCCGGGACAGCGCTTTCTTCCTCCGTAAGGGCCGACAGCACCACGTGTACCCCGCTCACCGGCGCGCCCCGGCGGTCGGTAATAAGCCCGCTCACGCTGCGCCGCGTCAGATACAGGGCGGTGAAACTGGCCCCGGCGCCTTCCTGGATCCGGATATTGGACAGGGTGACGTTGCTGCCGTCCTCATCCCAGCCCACCGGACTGAAACGGCTGATATTTCCGGAGCCGGGAAAAACCAGCCCCGCCTCGTCGATATTGTCATACAGGAGGTTGGTGGGATCGACCGAGGGAACCAGATAGAAACAGGGATGGGTTCCATAGGCATTCAGGCAATTGTGGTATTCCCACTGCTGCCATTGCTGCCGGGCCGGCAAATCCCCCACCAGATGGGTCTCCGACATATCCACATGATAGACCACCAGGCCGCGCGGCAGGAAGCGGTCCCAGCCGGATGCATCACGGTATTCATAGAGGAAATACTCCCCTTCCGTATCGGTGTATGTGCGGCAGGCGCTGCCCGGGAGCGGCACCCGGGCCAGCCGGTTGTCTCCGTTCTGGACCTCGGGGATGTCCTGTTCGCTAATCCAGCCCAGCAGCAGGCGCTCCTGGGCATTCAGATAGGGCGGCGTATTGCCGTCGTTGACATAACTGCCGTTACACATGAGCGAGAAGCGGTACAGGCCCCCGCACTTGCCGTTCTCCTCTCCGTCGGTATCGTAGAAATCGGGCAGGCCCAGCGAATGGGCGAATTCGTGGCAGGTCGTGCCGATTCCGCACATCTGGGTGCCCGAATTCCCCTTGAGTTCGGAGGTGCAGAAATAGCGTCCCAGATACTTGCCGTCCAGTTTTACCTGGGCATCGCCGGTCACCCATCCCTGATGGGGCCAGATGGTATGGACCGATCCGCCTTCGGCCTCGTTATAGCCGGCATAATAGACCAGGCACATATCGATATAGCCGTCACCGTCGGCATCATATTGACTGAAATCCACCTCCGCGTCCAGGGCCTTGGCGGCATCGGCCACGGCAAAGGGGACCTTGTTTCCGTCGGCGTCATCCCCGTAATACTTCATATCCTGCTTGAGGGTAATAATCCGGAAAACATCGAATACGGGCTTGTAGGCACCCCGGGAGTTATCGACATAGTAATCCTGCACCGAGCCCGTGCCTCCGTTCCGGGCATAGCCCGGCTGGTTCAGCAGGGCATCGAACTGCTCCACCGGATCGCTCAGGCGGAAGGCGCGGTCGGCAAACTGGATCAGGAACACCGGAATATGGCGGGTTCCGTGTGTGAGCGGATCGTTGCTGCGGGGACGGGGCCGAAGCCGCCGGGCCTCCCGGCGCAGCTGCTCACCCCGGCGGCGGGCCTGCGGATCCAGCGTCGCCGGCCGGTAGTTCCCCGCCTCATCGGGCGCCACGATCCGGCCCGCCTCATCCGTCGTCCAATGGAAAAACTCGTCCCCATGCCGCTGCAGCAGCAGGACGCTGCCGTCGGCCTGCCGATGCGGGAAACGCCGGGGATGGGCCGGAACCGCCCCCAGATGCAAGGCATTCAGACAGCCGATGGCCAATATGAGAAGCAGCCTGCGCATCAGAAGTCCTCCTCCGGTTTGACAAGGAAAAGCGAGACACCGGCATCTTCCGCTTTCATCCACAGGCAACCCTCTTTTTCATCAAGGATCAGGAAGTCGTACTGTCCCACGAAGGTGGTAAAGCCTTTTTCCCGGACAGTTACTTTCAGGGAGGCGGACTGGCCGGGGGTCAAGGCGGCGGGAAGCGCCCAGAGGGTACACATACGGGCCTGGGCCGGAAACAGGATCCGGAAATCGAAGGTACCGTCGGGGTGCGAGACGCGGGAAACCTGGCTTTCCCCCTCATCCAGCAGGATATCGCCCTGCGGAAGGCCGTAAAAGCCCATCCGGCGGGTTTGCAGGAAAGGATCGTGTCCCGTCTGCACCACTTCCAGGCTTTCCGACAGGGCATCCTCGCCCGAGCCGGAACTGAAGACCAGCCGGGCCCGGCGCACAGTGGCCGAAGGATTCGGCTCCACCTGGAAACACTCCTCGGTCTGGTTCAGGGCCTTGGTGGTGCTGTGCGTGAGCCAGGACTCCGAGACGCGGACGGTATAGGCCACATTGGACTGCACCGGTACGCGAAGAAGGCCCCCTTCGTAGCCGATACCGGCCGCCTGCCCTCCGCCCGGAAGAATGACGTTTTGCTGCCGCTGGGACACGACAAGAGACAAGGGCCGGTCCCCGAAAAGGAAGCGGACGCGGCCTTCCCGATCTCCCAGATTCGCATTGGCCTCGCTGGCGCAGATTTCCATGCTGGCCTGCCCGGCCTCTCCGGCCGCCGGGGTCACGCAGAGCCAAGGATTCTCGCCGGAGACTTCGGCCGTCCAGGCCTCCGGGGCCCGGAAAGACACGGTCACCGTCTCTGTTTCCCGGAGCGCGACCGTGGCCGGGGAGAAAAAGAGCTCGGCCCCTGTCTGGGAGACTTCCAGCTGCTTGACGCTGCGTCCGGCCTTGACCAGCAGCACGTTCCGGCGGGTTCCCTGTCCGTCGTAAAAGGGGGCCGAAAAGGAGAACTGGCCCACCTGATGGTCTTCCATGGTAATGCTGCCCCAGGAATCATCCTGCACCTGCACGGTCCAGTCCATGTCACAACTGACAGAGGCCGTGACCTTGCCGCCGAACACATCCAGCTGGGGCCGCGGGCAATCGATCTGGAATACCTTGGGCGTATTCCGGTCCGTGTGACAGGAAACCAGGGTCAGGGCCAGCAGGCAGCCTAGCCTATGCATCCAGTGCTTTCCCATGCTCATCTGACATTCAGCTGCAAGCGCAGCACTTCTTTCCGGTCCTCGGCATACTGGAGTTCGGCTTCGATGCGGTGCCAGCCGGTTTCCAGCGTCACGGAGCTGCCTTCCACGGCCTCCCCGTCCAGGCGCCAGCTCACCCGCTGGGGCGGCATATTCCGCGCTTCCCGGATCCGGAGCGGGAAGCTGTCGCCGGCATGCCAGTTCCCCTTTCCGGGATCGATGGAGGCATAGCCCATGCCCGAAAGGGCGTCCGAGGCACGCTGCTCGGCCACGGAGGCCGACACCAGCAGGTTCATGTATCCGGTGCCTCCTTTTTCCGTATAGAGGGGCCGCCAGTCGGAATACTGCAGGTTGAGCGGGGCATAGTAGCTGTTGCCCTCCTCCCCTTCCAGCGTGGCGCCCAGCATATGCGCATAGGATGCGCCTTCCACCCCATATCCCACATAGACGTCCGTATCTTCCGGGATGCGGAGATCGGCATCGGAGATATCCACCACCCCGGGAATGAGCCGTCCCTGGACCAGGCCGTCCACCGCACGGGTCAGGACCCGCCGGTTCCCGAAATCCACCAGCACCCAGATCTTCGGGGCCGGCGCATAACCGGACGGCAGATAAGGGGCCAGGCAAATCTGGGTGAGACGCCGTCCCACATGCGGGAAGAGTTCCTGCGCCGTAAAGCGCACGGCGCCCATGCAGTCGCCATAGTCCGACGATGGCAGCGGGAAAAAGAGCTTTTCGGAGAGCGGGTTGTATTTGGCCAGGGAGACGGTGTCCGGCTCATCGCTGCCCGTGAGCACGACCAGGGCCGATGCACAGCGGCCGGTTTGGGTAACCGGAAGCTGCCGGGAGCGGAAACCCGGCATCGAGACATCCAGGCGGAAGGACTCGTCCCGGCTTCCCGGCGGCAAGGGAATGGAAAAGCCGCCGTTTTCCCCGGAAAAGACCGAACCGGCCTCGGGCAGTTCCTGCAGTGACAGGGAGGCGCCGGAAACCGGCGTCCCGTCCCGCTGCCGCACGATGCCGTTCACCTGCGCGAAGGCCCCCCGGATCACAAAGAGGCGGGCCTCCTGCTCGGCCAGTTCAATACAGGAAAGCTGGACATCGGTAAAGGCCCCTTCCCAGTCCAGCGGATCACAGGAATGCACCTGTGCCGCGCCCGGATACGGGACGCCCTCCGGATCCTGCACCAGCAGGGAGGACGGGTTGGAAGCGGGAATCAGGTAGAAACAGGGATGGCTTCCCGAAGCATTCAGCCGGTTGTATTCCCGCCAGTCGGCCCAGAGGCGGCGGGCCGGGATATCCTGCCAGACCGGGCGGTCCGACTGGTCCACGTGATACACGTACAAGCCCTTGGGAATGGCGGCGTCCCAGCCTTTCCCGTCGCGGAATTCAAAGAGGAAGAACTCATCTTCCGTCTCGGTCCGGATGCAGCCGGCCACCTGCTCGCGCAGCGGGGGCAGGTGCAGCCATCCTTCCGTGGGCATGTCCATGAGCTGCCAGGGTTGCAGCCAGCCCAGCATCAGGCGCTCCATGGCATTGAGCAAAGGCGGATTGTCGCCCGGGAAGACGGTGTCCGACATGAGGGAATAATCGTACAGGCCACCGCTGAGGCCGTTCTGGGTGCCATCCGTGTCGTAAAAATCCGGAAGACCCAGGACATGGGCATATTCGTGGCAGGTGGGGGCGATGCCGGTGAAGCGGCCGGGTTCCCGGCCCAGTTCCGCGCTGCACAGATACAGGCCCAGGCGTACCCCGTCAAAACGGGCATCCCGCGCCGCGGCAAACGAACTGTAGCGGACATCCCACTGATGCGACCACAGCGTCTCGGCAGGCCCGCCGTCGGCCTGGTCCATACCCGGAAAAAAGAAAATCACCAGGTCGGCCACCTGGTCTCCGTCCTCGTCATAGGCCGAGAAATCCACGCTGCCGTCCAGGGCCTGGCAGGCCTCGTACAAGGCCATCTCCGGCGCCCGGTCTCCCCGGTTGGTACCGGACAGGTACTCGTCGGCACCGTACCAGGACACGTTGCGGGAAAGCCGGACGGTACGGGTAATCGTAAAGGAGGGCTGGAAGGCGCCCTGGGAATTGTCGCGGAAATAATCGCTCACCGAGCCTGTCCCCACCCCGTTCAGGAGCGCATCCAGACGCGGGCCGATATCGTAGAAACTGAAGTGCAGGTCCTCGAATTCCAGCGGAATCACCAGGGCCCGGAGCGAATGGCGGGTCTGGGTGAGCGGCGCACGGCTCTGCGGCTGAGCGGGGACCGGACGGAGGCTTCCGTCCATCGGCCGGTACGGCAGCCCGTCCCGGCGCGGCGGTTTGGCCGTGAGGGGGAATGCAAGCGTCAGCAGCAGCAAGCCTATGAGCAGCCGTTTACCCATATCCTTATCTTTCAATCACAAAATAGGCCGCCGAGTCCATGGCCTTCAGCCAGATGAACTGCTCGTCGAAATGGACCACGCTGACCATCGGGAAGGGCTGCCAGACTGTCTGGAGACCGGCATGGACCTTTTTATATCGAAGCGGGAAAGTCTGTCCTACCCGAAGCAGCTGGGGGATGTCCGAGAGAGCGGCCACATCCAGCGAATACGGTTCCTGGATCCGGTAGGTCATCAGGTTGCCGATCCGGAACAGCCCGCTCTGGTCCCGGCCGGGCACCAGGGCCACGTCACCGCCTTCCACCCCGTAAAAACCGGGCACATGGTTCCGCAGCAGCGGATCCATCACCCCCTGCCGCACCGTAACGGTGAGCACCTGGTCGCCGGAGAGGAAAGCCACCTCCTGCGCACGGGATGACAAGCCATCGTTTTCCGTCACATGCAGGGGAACGGACCAGAAATTGTCCTGGCCCTGACTGGGCGTTCCCAGGCTGAGCCAAGGCTCCCGGTCTTCGGCGTTGCCATACTCGCGCAGGGTATAGGTCCAGGCCCCGGAACAATAGACATAGATCTGCGTATCCCCTTCCAGGGCCGACACATCCAGGTACGAGTCCTTGCTCTCCATGTTCACGGAAAACAGCACCACATCTTTCCCGGGCGTCTCGCGGGGACCGCAGGAAAGGATGCCGAGGCCGATACCCAGCAGCAGGAAAACGGTATGAAAACAGCGCCGGATGGACATGATTATACCACGCGTGTAAGATACAAATATAGGCAAATTCACCAAGATTTGCTATTTTTGCATCACTATTTGGATTGAGATGTTGACAGATATCTTTTTGTTGGTACTGGGCCTGGCCCTGGTCGTCGTGGGGGCCGATTTTCTGGTGGACGGATCGTCGGCCATTGCCCGCCGTTTGGGAATCAGTGAGTTCGTGATTGGACTCACCATCGTGGGTATGGGCACCTCGGCGCCGGAAATGGTGGTGAGCCTGATTGGCGCCATCCAGGGAAACGGCGACATTGCCGTGGGCAACGTGCTGGGTTCCAATATCTTCAATACCCTCCTCATCCTGGGCGTCACCGCGCTCATCCTCCCCATGGACATCCTGCGCGAAAACCGGCGCCGGGACATTCCCATGAACCTGGCTGGCACTCTCATTCTCATCGGCCTGGGCTGTTGGGGCATGGGGCTCTCCCAGCTGGACGGAGCCATCCTCCTGGCCCTTTTCGCCGCCTATATGATCTATTGTTTCCATAACGGAAAGGAAAGCGCCCCTTCGGCCGATCCAGCCCCGGAAGAGAAATCCCCGGCCCTCTGGCTGGCCAGCCTCATGGCGGTGGGCGGACTGGCGGCGCTGGTGCTGGGAGGACACTGGTTTGTGAACTCCGCCACCAGCCTGGCAGGCCAGCTGGGCATCAGCGACAAATTCATCGCCATCACCATCCTGGCCGGAGGCACTTCCCTGCCGGAACTGGCCACCTGCGTGGCGGCCGCTGTCAAAAAGAAAGGACAGCTGGCCCTGGGAAACATCATCGGCTCCAACCTCTTCAACATCCTGCTCATCCTGGGCGGATCGGCCCTCATCCATCCCCTTTCCTTCCAGGATATCTCCTACGTGGACCTGGGTGCCCTGCTCGTTAGCGCCCTGGCCCTGTGCACCTGTCTTTTCGTGGGCCGACGCAACCAGCTGGACCGGCTGGACGGGGCCCTTTTCGTGGCCCTCTGGCTGGGCTATATGACCTATCTCATTATCCAATTGTAAGATGCAAGCAATCGCACAGCAGGCCATCCAATTCGGCATCAAGGTGCTGGCCGCCCTCCTTATCTACATCGTCGGTGCCTGGATCATCCGCCTGGTCCGGAGAGCCGCCCAGAAGAGTTTCCTGCGCCGCAAGGCCGAACCCACCATGGTCAGTTTTGTGGACAGCTTCATCTCCATCGGCATGTGGGTCCTGCTCATCATCCTCACGGTGAGCACCCTGGGCATCAACACCACCTCCCTGGCCGCCCTGCTGGCAGCGGGCGGCATGGCCGTGGGCATGGCCCTGAGCGGCACCCTGCAAAACTTCGCCGGCGGCATCATGATCCTGGTATTCAAGCCTTTCAAAGTGGGCGATCTCATTGAAGCGCAAGGATTTATGGGAACGGTGAGCGAGGTTACCATCGTGAGCACCCGGATCACCACCCTGGACAACCGCAGCGTCATCCTCCCCAACGGCACCCTGTTCAACGGCAACATCACCAACGTGAACACCCTGCCACTGCGCCGCGTGGAGATTACGGTGAACGTGGCCTACGGGTCAGACGCCGAAAAGGTGAAGGCCGCCATCCTGGAGATGATCGGAAGCCGGCCGGAACTGTTCCTGGACAGCAGCGTGAGCGGCGCGGCCGACCCTTTCGTGGCCCTTCGCACGCTGCAGGACAGCAGTATCGAATTCCTGGTGCGGGTGTGGGTGCGCACCCCGGATTTCTGGACGGCCCGTTTCTGGCTCACGGAAAGCATCTACACGCGCCTGCCGCAGGAATACGGAATCCACTTCCCCTTCCCGCAGATGGACGTGCATATCAAGCAGCAGTAAAGCGCCTTATTGGTTTTCTTTGGCGAACACGGGATTGCCGTAGATGTGCAGGAGGATATCCCGCAGTTCGGCTTTGTCCAGCGTGGGTTCCACCCGCATGAGCTGGCTTTCCAGGTAGGCCTGGAATTCCACCTTTTCCTGGGGTTGATACAGGGAGGCATACTTGTCCGTACCGTTCATGATGTCGTAGGCCATGTAATTGGTCTTCCAGAGGTGATAGCCGCCAATGATGCGCTGATCCACGGCGTGGCGGATTTTCTGGTAACGGTCGTTTTTCTCGCAGGCCGACGCTTCCTGGATCTCCTCCCGGGAAAGCGGCTCGCCAAAGTGGATGTGCACCCGGCCTTTGGGCTGGCGGATTCCCTGAATGATGCTCTGGAGGTCTTCCTCTTCCGTTTTTACGTATTTCCGGGTACGGGAGATGAGCACCTCGCGGGCTTTCAGGATGTCGCAGGGCTCATACTCATAGGAAATGCTGATGGGCACGATATGCAGCTCCTGGAAACTCTGGACAAAATCGCCGTTCCCGCTCATGTCAAACATCTTGAGCAGGCCCTGCTCGGTGGTATCCAGCCCGTCCTTGGTGCGGCCCTGCCGCTGGGCGATCCAGACCGAGCTCCGTCCGGACGTAATGCTTTCCCGGATATAGTGGGAAAGGATCTGGGACGACAGGTAGAGTTCCCGGGCCGATATGCCGCGGATGACTTTGATCATGCGGTTAGAGCGGATGAGCAGCTCCACCGTCTTGCTCTTGAGGAGGTTGTCCCCCACACAGATCTCCGTGTACGGAAAACCTTCGTTATGAAGGATGAGCTGGACAAACGCGGGATCCAGGATGATATCCCGGTGATTGGACATGGCCAGATAGGGGGCACCAACGGACCGCACGTTTTCCAGTCCGTCGTAGGTAAAGTCCGAACAGGTATTTTCTATGACCCAGGTGATAGCCTTGGACATGACCAGGGTCTGGAATTCGTCAATGGAATGGATGCTGCGGAGAAGATCCCTCAGGAAAGTCTCCGGTTTGCCCGGGAAAAGAAGCCTGGATATCCAGGGAACGTTGGGATGGATGGATACCCGCGCCAAGGCGGCAGCGGCTTCTTCATCATTAAAAGGAGCGATATCGGTATAGTCGTTCTGGTTCATACGTTCAATTTTCGCACGCAAAATTATACAAAAATTATGCCCTTTCCAAGAAAGAACTGTCGCCGTAGCTCAGGAAACGGAACTCGTGCGAGAGCGCATAATCGTAGATGCGCCGCCAGTCCCCGTCCACAAAGGCCGATACCAGCAGGATGAGCGTACTCTCGGGCTGGTGGAAATTGGTAACGAGGCCATTGACCAGGCGGAAACGGAAGCCGGGCACGATGATGATGCGGGTGCCGGCCACCAGGGCGTCCAGCCCTTCGGCATCCAGGTAACGGATAATGGCATCCAGGGCCTCGGCGGTCTCATAGGGGTAATCTCGTGTGTAAGGGGCCCACTGCTCCACATCGGCAGGACGTCCCGTCTCCAGACAGCTGACACCAATGTAATAGAGGGACTCCAGCGTCCGGACCGAGGTGGTCCCCACCGCGACCAGCGGACGGGAAGCGTCCCGGAGCTGCTCCAGTAGCGCCCGTTTCACCACGAACGGCTCGCGGTGCATGGGATGTTCGGAAATGAGGGAACTCTTGACCGGCAGGAAGGTCCCTGCGCCCACATGGAGGCACACCCGCTGCGTGTCGATGCCTTTTTCGCGGATGCGCCTGAGGACATCCTCCGTAAAGTGCAGGCCGGCCGTAGGGGCCGCCACCGAACCGCGGATGCGGGCATAGAGCGTCTGGTAACGCTCGGCATCGATCGCCTCCGAGGAGCGGTTCAGATAGGGCGGAATGGGGACGGTGCCCCCCAGTTCCAGCACGCGGGAAAAGGGCGATCCGTCCTGCCAGCGGAAGCGGACGATGCCGGTGCGGTCTTCCCGGCTCACCAACTGGGCCGTCAGCTGCATGGCCTGTAGCTGCGTATCCCCGTCGGGATTATACAGTTGCAGGATATCGTCCTTCCAGCGTTTGGCATTGCCAATTACGCATTTCCATGTGGCGGTCTCCGTAGCGGCGAAAGCCAGGTTGTATTCTACCGGATCCACGGGCTCCAGGCAGAAGATTTCGATGTGGGCGCCGCTTTCGCGCTGGAAATGAAGACGGGCCGGCACCACCTTGGTGTCATTGAAAACCATCAGCGCGCCCGCAGGCAGGAGTTCCGGAAGATTCCGGAAAATGGTTTCATCAACCTGACCTTTCCGGTAATGCAGCAATTTGGAAGCGTCGCGCTCCGGCAGCGGATATTTGGCAATCCGGGCGTCATCCAGGGGGTATTGGTAATCCTCGATATGGATTTGCGGTATCATGAGATTCGTTTATTTGTACAAAGATACGGCAATTCTCGCAAATCGCGAAATCTCGTGCACAAGCCGTTTGTAGCCTCTCATTTTGTTTACAAAATTGAAACAGAATTGCACGGCAGTATGGCTTTTCCTCCATGATTTGCTAAAACAGCACCGAATATCTATACAATAATATTCATATTAAATTATAGTATTAGAACTCAGATAGTTACGGCATTTTATAAAACCTACGGTTTAAGTACATCAGACCAAAAGGCGCGCTTAACGCGGAAATCGCACGAGAAACTATTATATTTTATATATTAATGGTCTATTTTTCAGATAATTATAGTTTATCAACTAATGTAATAATATCAGTAAAAACCAGGCTTATTTATGCATTTTTACATGCAGTACACTTGCTATTCTCCCCCGGAATATTTACATTTGTGAAACGAAAAGTAACAAGTATGAACCGCCGTCTTTTGCAATTTCTGCAGGCCGAAAACATTTCCCAGACGCAGCTGGCCGATACCCTCTCCGTGGCGCGCGGAAGTGTTTCCCATATTCTGTCCGGCCGCAACAAACCCGGTTACGATTTTCTGGAAAGCCTGCTGCTGCATTACCCGCAGCTGAGCCTGGACTGGCTGCTCACGGGAAAAGGAAGCATGTACAAGACGGAAAGTGCCGCCCCCGCGCCTGCGCTGCAGCTTCCCCGGGTGGCCCCGCGTAGTGTCACCCACATGCTCATCTTTTACGATGACGGAACGTTCCGGGAGTTCGTTCCCTCAGAATAATTTCGTACCTTTGCATCCGCAAAGCGTGAGACACCATGTGGTTTTTCAAGAGAAAAAAAGCACATAAACAGGAATTAGAGGTATCCGGGCTGCATTTTTCGCATTCCGTGGGTATCCGCTTGGCCGATAATGCTTTTCCCAGCACCTCCTGCGTCCGTCATCTGGGTTTTATCACGCTCTCCCCGCACCACGAGGACGTCCTTGCCTGGATTTCACGCCTGCAGGGCGTCATCCAGTCCGACCAGACACCCATCCTGGTGAATCTGAGCGAGGATATCCGCCGCTCCTTTGCGCTCGCCTACGATTTTGCCGATATCCTCGTCATCGATCCCGACCCCGCCGGCGGCATCGGCTCCCCGGATGTTTCCGACATCACCAGCCTGTTGGATGACTTGCTGAGTCTCCGGCTTTGTTACGAGAAAATCACGCCCATTTATCTTCGTGTTCCTAAAGGAATTACGCAAGATGAGCTGCAGTCTTTGTTGAATTACTGCCGCCTCAGTGGCGTGGACGGGATCCTGGCCCCGAGCCTGCGCCTTGTCCGCGATGTGGTTCGCGACAGCCAGGGCCGCATGCCCGTGATCGGCGCCACGGAAGACAGCCAGACGGCCCTGGAGATGCTGCGTGCCGGGGCATCCCTGACCGAAATCACCAGCCCCCGTGCCCTGCCCATCATGAAACTCCTGAAAACGCTGGAAAAGGAAATATGATTACTGCAAGCATCTGTACCATCGGCGATGAAATCCTCATCGGCCAGGTAACGGACACGAATTCAGGCGCCATCGCCTGGGCCCTGGAAGAAATGGGCGTACGCGTCACCCGCATGGTATCCGTGGGAGACAGCCGGGAAGACATCGCCGGCACGCTGGCCCAGGAACTGGCTACCCACGACATCGTGATCACCACAGGCGGCCTGGGCCCTACGAAAGACGACATCACCAAGGCCGTCCTGGCCCAGCTGAGCGGCAGCACCCACTCCGTGGAGCACGCCGGACAATTGGCGGTGGTGAGCCGCATCCTGAAAAGCCGCGGCCTGGACATGCTGCCCGCAAACCGGGCGCAGGCACTGGTCCCTGATACCGCAGAAGTAATTGTGAATCAATTGGGAACCGCCCCTATCATGGTCTTTCGCCAGGTCCATGGCGGCGGTACGCTCTATGCCCTTCCCGGCGTCCCGCACGAAGCCGTCGGCGCCATCGGGGACATCCTGGCCGACATCAAAACCCATTTCCCCCTGGCCGACATCCTGCACCGCAGCCTGATGGTGTACGGGATGGCGGAGAGCGCCTTGTCGGCCCTTATCGCCCCCTGGGAAGACGCCCTTCCGGCCGATATCCACCTGGCCTACCTGCCCAACCCGCTCACCGGCATCCGGCTGCGCCTTTCCGTCTATGGCGGCCAGAAAGAAGAGCAGAACCGCCGGATCGAGCAGGAAATCCGGCAACTGAAAGCCCTGCTGGGCGACAAGGTCTACGCCGACCAGGACAGCACGCTGGAGGAAACGGTGGGCAATTGGCTCAAAAAGGCTGGAAAAACCCTCGCAGCGGCCGAATCCTGCACCGGCGGGGAGATTGCCCATCTGATTACTTCCGTGCCCGGATCCTCGGCCTATTTCCTGGGGTCCGTCACCTCCTATGCCATCTCGGTCAAGGAGCAGGTCCTGGGCGTCCCGGCCCAGCTCATCGAGCGCCACGGTGTGGTGAGCAGCGAAGTGGCCGCCGCCATGGCCGAGGGCGTGAGGAAACTCACCGGAGCCGACTACGCCGTCTCCACCACCGGGCTGGCCGGCCCGGACGGCGATGCCTTCAATCCGGTGGGAACCGTGTGGATCGGCGCCTCCGGCCCCCGGGGTACACGCACCGTTTCCTACGTATTCAAAAACGACAGAAAGCGCAATATCGAGCGCTTTGCGGCCTCGGCCCTGGACTTTTTGCGCAAAATGCTCATTGAGGACCTAACGCATTGAAATCAACTATTTGAAACAAAATAGTTATTACTATTAACATTTTTGTTTCAAATTTGGCCAATTTTGGCTAATCGATTAGTTCAGAGCAGTTTATAACCCGCTGGAAGGCTTCCATTAAATTACGGCCTGCGATGCCTTCAATCTGCTCTTCGCGGTGACCGCGCCGGCGCATTTCCTCCCAAATCTTCCCCATGCAGGAGGCGTCGTCCAGGCCTTCGGGAGCCAGCAGGATCCCGTCAAAATCGGAGCCCACGCCCACATGATTCCAGCCGCATAGACGGACGGCATGTTCGATGTGATCCACCACTTCCTTCACACCCGGGCGAGGCAGTTCGCGCAGTTTGTCCTGCATCCGGTGCCAGGCATCGACACACGAGCGGTCGGCCGGATGGGCGATGAAAGCCGCTTCCACGGCTTCGGCCTCATCCAGCAGGGCGGCTTCGGCCGGCCGGGAGGCAAAATCGTCAGAGAGGAAGGAGGGATAGAAATTGATGCCCACGTAACCGCCGCTCTCCCCCAACGCCTGCAGCATCTCGTCCGAGAGGTTTCTCCGGTGGCCACAGAGGGCCCGGCAGGAGGAATGGGTGGCCACCACGGGGGCCTTGGAATGCCGGAGACAGTCCCAGAACGTAGCGTCGGAACTGTGGGACAGGTCAATCATCATGCCCATGGCGTTCATTTCCTTCACCACCTCGCGCCCGAAGGGACTGAGTCCTCCCCAGCGCTGTCCCTGCGCGGCACAGTCGGCAATCAGGTTGTCGCCGTTGTGGGTCAGGGTCATATAGCTGACGCCCAGGCGATAGAAGGTGCGGAGCAGCGACAGGGCCCCCTGGATGGGGGCGCCGTTTTCCATGCCCAGGAATACGGAAAAGACCCCGTCGGCCTGGTTGGCCCGGGCTTCCTGGGGGTTGAAGGTCACGGCCGCCTCCCCTTCCGGAAGCGCATCCACGGCATCGTAGGTGGCCGACAGCATCTCCAGGGCATAGCGGGTGGCGGCGTCGGGCGCCATCTGGGCAGGGGTGTAGAGGGCAAAGAAAGCGCCGTCCACGCCCCCGCGCCGGAGCTTCGGGAAATCCACCTGGGCATAGGGATTGTCTATGCCGATGTTCCGGAGCCGCAGCAGCTGGGACGGGGTGTCAACGTGGGAATCGTAACAGATCATTTGGTCGCGGTGCCTTTGGGAGCCAGCGTGGACTTGACAATCTTTCCGATCTTGAAGATGGGCTGGCCCACATAGAAGAGGCTGCCGCCCATCAGGCTCACATCGATGCTGTCCGATACGCTCACCGTAGCCTTGGGAGAACCGGACATCTCGGCCTTCAGGTCCCGGACAAAGAAGCTGTCGGCATCCAGCGTGGCGTTGCGTTCGGCCTTCAGTTCGCACTCCGGGGAGTCTCCCGACAGGGTGAGGGCCGATGAACCCACCAGCAGGAGCGTCGTGGTCTGGGCGTGGGAGTTGGCCGTGAGGCGTCCGCTGCCGGCCGTAGAGAGGGTGAGGAAGTCGGATTCGCTGTCCAGAGCGGCCTGGGAGGAGCCGGTGGCCGTAAAGACGAGGCTCCGGGAACGGGCAAAGAGTTTGAGGTTGCTGTTGCCGTCGGCCACCACTTCCAGCAGGTCCGTGGAACGGAGCGAGAGCGAGGCCTGGGCGTTCTTTTTCAGATTCACCTTCAGGTTGCTGCCCGCCGTGGCCAGGTTTTTCACCTGGGCCTTGTCGGTCATCTCCAGTTCAAAGGAGGAGCCGGAGAATTCGTCGGCACAATTGAGGACGGCATTGTCGCTCAGGGACACGAAATTGAGCATGGGCATGCTCACATAGGCCCGGAACACGGGTTTGGTGGCACCGCGGCCTTTGTACTGCTTGCGCAGTTCCTTGGGGACGGACTTCTCGTTATAGACAATGAACAAGGTCTTGGAACGCACATACACATCCACATACTTGGAGAGCGGCTCGTCCACCGTAACGCGCACGGTGTTGGAGCCCCGGCTCACGTTCACTTCAAAGTCGCCCCCCACCTGGAGTCCGTTGAATTCACCCACCGGGAAAGACAATTCCTTGAGCGGAGACATGCTGGATGCCGACTGCGCCTGGACAGGCCGGGCCACCGTAACGGAAGCAATGATTCCGATAACGCAAACCAAAACTTTGTTAATGAATGATTTCATATCAGTAGTAATTTAATTTTCCAATTGTTCCATACAATCTGTCCACTCTTCCGTGAAGGCATCCAGGCTGCGTTTGCTCTCCAGATACTCGCGGGTGAGTTCCATGATATCGTCTTCTTTTCCCGGTGCGGCCAGGATCTTTTCAATCTGGGCCATCCGGCTCTCCAGGCGCCCGATCTCTTTCTCCAGGAAAGACACGCGGTTGCGCACCTTCCGGTTCTCACGGGACTGGGCTTTCTGCTCCCGGAACGCGTCGGCCGCTGCCTGGGCCTTGGGCGCCGGTGCGGCGGGCGCGGTCTCCTGCGCGGGACGCTCCAGTTCCGACAGGCTCTCCAGCTTCCTGCGCCGGAGGAACTCCTGCACGCCGCCCAGGTGCTCTCTTACCTGGCCGTCCCGGAATTCATAGAGCTTGTCCACCAGGCCTTCCAGGAAGTCCCGGTCATGGGAAACTACAATTAAAGTGCCGTCAAAGGCCAGCAGCGCCTGCTTGAGCCGGTCCTTGGACTGGATGTCCATATGGTTGGTGGGCTCATCAAGGGCCAGGACATTGTAAGGGGACAGCATCAGGCGCGCCATCCCCAGCCGGGCCCTTTCCCCGCCGCTGAGGACGCTCACCCGCTTGTCCACGTCTTCACCCTTGAAAAGGAAGGCCCCCAGCAAGTCTCTGAGCCGGGTGCGCATCTCCCCTACCGCCACCCGGTCCAGCGTGCCCAGCACCGTCTCGGTGGGATCCAGGATATCTTCCTGATTCTGGGCATAATAGCCGATGTGGACGTTATGGCCCAGGCGGGCTTCCCCGCCCAAGGGTGCCAGTTCTCCCATGATAACACGCATGAGCGTGGTCTTGCCCTCGCCGTTGCGTCCCACCAGGGCGACTTTCTCTCCCCGGCGGATTTCGATGCCGGCATCGGCAAAGACCGTCTTTCCGGGATAGCCGGCCGTCAGGTCCGTTCCCTTGAACACCACGTCGCCGCTGCGCTGCGCGGGCGGGAAACGCAGGGAAAAGCTGGCGTTGTCTGTCTGGTCAATCTCGATGCGCTCCAGCTTCTCCAGGGCCTTGATGCGGGACTGCACCTGATTGCTCTTGGTGGGCTTGTAGCGGAAACGGTTGATGAAATCCTCCGTCTTTTCAATCATGCGCTGCTGGTTCTCCCAGGCGGCCGTCTGTTGGGCAATCCGCTCGGCCCGGAGCGTTACATATTGGCTGTAGGGTACTTTATAGTCGTGGATATGGCCCAGCAGGATCTCTACCGTGCGGCCTGTCACATTGTCCAGGAACTTGCGGTCGTGCGAGACCAGCAGCAGGGAGCCGCGCCAGGCCTTGAGATATGACTCGAACCACTCGATGGATTCGATGTCCAGGTGGTTGGTGGGTTCGTCCAGCAGGAGGACGTCCGGCTTGGAGAGCAGGATCTTGGCCAGCTCGATGCGCATGTTCCAGCCCTGGCTGAAGGTTTCCGTGAGCCGGTCCAGCTCGGAAGGCTTGAACCCCAGCCCGGACAGGACTTTCTGGGCCTGGGCGCGCGGCGACTCGCCCGACTCCAGCGCCAGGCGGTCATTGAGCTCATTCATCCGATTAATTAAGGACGCATAAGCATCAGACTCATAATCTGTTCTCTCGGAAAGTTCGGAAGATATCCGCTCCAGCTCACGCTCCATGTCATGCAGGTAAGAGAACACGCTGAGCACCTCCTCCATCACCGTACGTCCCCGGTGATGCGTCATGAGCTGCGGCAGATAGCCGATACGGATATCGGCCGGCATGGCCACGGAACCCGAGGTGGGCGACTGCTCCCCCGTGATGAGTTTCATCAGCGTGGACTTGCCGGCACCGTTGCGGCCCACCAGACCAATCTTGTCATTTTCGCCGATATGGAAACTGACACTGTCCAGGAGGGAAAAGCTGCCGAAGGCCAGCGTGACGTTGTTCAGGGATATCATGCCTTCTTCTTACACAAGAGGATGGAAAACTCATACAGGCCGTAAAGCGGCAGGGCCAGCACGATCATGGAAACGGGATCGCTGGGGGTGATGAACGCCGCCAGCACGAGAACCACCACGAAGGCATACTTGCGGGCCCCTCGAAGCTGCCCGCGGGTCACGAGCCCCAGGCTGGACAGCGCCAGGATCACGGTGGGGAATTCAAATAGCAGGCCCACCAGGAACACCATGGAGGTGAAAAGGGACATGTAGGACCCCAGCGTAATGGTATTGGACACGGCCTCGCTCACGCTGTAATTCATGAAAAAGACCAGGCACACGGGCAGGACCACGAAATACCCCACGCATACGCCCAGATAAAAGAGGCCGGAGGAAATGCCGAAGGCACGGCCGACCGGCTTTTTCTCATGGGCATAGAGGGCCGGTGCGATGAAACGCCAGATCTCGAAGACCAGGTACGGGAAAGCCAGCACCACGCCGCACAGCAGGGCCACCTTCATGTGGGTAAAGAACTGGGCCGTGAGTTCCGTATTGATGAGGGAGATGGAAAAATCCATCCCCAGGAGCCGATACAGGACAAAATCGGCACGGGTGGGCCATAGAACGGCCTGGAACAAAGGGCCGGGGATGAAAAAGAAAAGCAGCGACAGGGCCACCACGGCCAGCACCGAACGGAAAAGGCTTCCCCTCAGTGCCTCCAGATGGTCCCAGAAAGACATCTCTGCGTCCTTCCCTGCCACGGGCTACTCTTTTTCTTCCTTCTGGTAGTCTGAAGCGGTGTCTTCCTTCAGTTCCTTCTCCACCTCGTTCATCCCTTCCTTGAAACTCTTCACCCCTTTACCCAGTCCCTTCATGAGTTCGGGAATCTTCTTCCCACCCCAGAGCAGGAGGATCACCGCCACGATGGCGACGATTTCCCAGGTGCCCAGCATCATTGGATAAATAAGCATGACCGTATTCTTTAAAGATATTGTTCAAACAGTTTGACAATGGGTTCGGGACAACGCACCGGCATAAAACGCTCGCTGTCCAGAAAACCCAGGGTCACCGATCCTTCCGCGCACAGCACGCCGTCCTGGTTCACGACGGTTTGTTTGATGACCATCTTGGCCATCGGGACCTTGTCCACCTGGGCCGTTGCCGTGAGGATATCCCCCATGCGGGCCGGGTGCCGGAAGTGGCATTCCACGGAAACGATGGGTACCACGACGTGCAACTCGGATTCGCACTTTTCAATCGGGAATCCAATCTGGACCATCATTTCATCCCGGGCAATCTCGAAGTAGCGGATGTAGTTGGAGTGGTGCACCACCGCCATTTGGTCCGTTTCGTAGTACCGTACAGGAAAACTCGTCTTAAAAACAGCCATAACAAAAATGTTAACATTAAGAACAGTTTTGTTTTATTAGCAGTCTTTCAACTGATTAATCTTTTTCTCCAGACTTTCGATTCTGGAGAGCGCATCAGCCTCTTTTTTGCGTTCGTTTTCGATGACGGCGGCCGGGGCATGGGAAACGAAGCGCTCATTGGAGAGTTTTGCCCGCACGGAAGCGAGGAATTGCTGCTGGTGCTGCAACTCTTTTTGGGACTTTTCAATCTCCTCTTCCACGTTCACTTTTCCGTCCAACGACACCATCAGTTCATAGGTGCGGACCAGGAATCCGGCCCCTTGCGCCGTGCCGAAATCGGCCACGACCGAGGCCTGGGCCCCCGCCATTTTCTCCACCACGGGCAGGACTTCTTCCGGGAAGCCACCCTGCTTGATGAGGAGCTTGAGTTCTTCCTTGGGGGCGATATTGCGCTGGTTGCGCACACCGCGTACGCCGTTCACCGTTTCCATGGCCAGGGCGAAGCGGTCCAGGATGGCCGGATCATAGGCTTCGGCCCGGGGCGTCGGGGCATACATGATGGTCTCCCCTTCCGCACGCTCGGCCAGATCCTGCCAGAGTTCCTCCGTAATGAAGGGCATCACCGGATGGATGAGGCGCAGGAGCGCATCGAAATAGCCCAGCGTGACATCGTAGGTGCCGCGGTCTACAGGCTGGCCGAATGCCGGCTTGATGGCCTCCAGATAGGTGGAGCAATAGTCATCCCAGAAGAGCTTGTAAATGGCCATGAGGGCATCTGAGATGCGGAATTTGCTGTAATGGTCCTCGACCTGGGTGATGGTTTCCGAGAGCTTGGCCCGGAACCATTCCATGGCCAGGCGGGCAGCCGGGGCGGGTGCGGCGGCCTCGTCGATGGCCAGGCCTTTCACCAGCCGGTAGCTGTTCCAGATCTTGTTGCAGAAGGCAGCGCCCTGCTTGATCTGGGCCTCGTCGTAGAAAATATCGTTGCCGGCGCTGGAGCAGAGCAGCATGCCGATACGCACTGCATCGGCACCGTAATGCTGGATCAGATCCAGCGGATTGGGGCTGTTGCCCAGGGTCTTGGACATCTTCCGGCCAATCTTGTCACGGACGATGCCAGTAAAATACACGTTGGAGAACGGCTCGCGGCCCATGAACTCCTCACCGGCCATGATCATGCGGGCCACCCAGAAGAAGATGATGTCCGGGCCGGTGACCAGGTCGTTGGTGGGATAATAATAGGCCAGGTCGGCATTGGGCTGGTGCTCCGGATGACCGGGTTTCTCGGGATCGAAGACCGAGATGGGCCAGAGCCAGGAACTGAACCAGGTGTCCAGTACATCCTCGTCCTGCTTGAGGTCTTCGGCCTTAATATTCGGATTGATAGCCTGCGCTGCCTTAAGTGCTGCTTCAGCAGTAGCTTCCACCACGTAGGAGCCGTCCGGGAGGTAATAGGCCGGAATGCGCTGGCCCCACCAGAGTTGGCGGGAGATGCACCAGTCGCGGGCGTTTTCCATCCAGTGGCGGTAGGTATTCACATATTTTTCCGGAATGAACTTGGTGCGGCCGCTCTCTACGGTCTCCAGGGCCACCTGGGCCAGCGATTCCATCTTGAGGAACCACTGGGCGCTGAGCTTGGGCTCGATGACCGCGTTGGTACGCTCGGAGTAGCCCACCGGCGAGGTGTAATCTTCCACCTTGAGCAGGTTTCCGGCTTCCTCCAGCATCTTCACGATCTTCTTGCGGGCCACGAAACGGTCCTCGCCAACCAGGATCTGCGCCTTCTCGTTCAGTTTTCCGTGATCGTCAATGATTTCCAGCACCGGCAGGTTGTGGCGCAGGCCAATCTCATAGTCGTGCACGTCGTGCGCGGGCGTCACCTTGAGGCAGCCGGTCCCGAAGTCCATCTCCACGTAGTCGTCCTCGATGCCAGGAATCTCGCGGTTGATGAGCGGGATGAGCACCTTCTTGCCCTTGAGCCAGAAGTGACGCTCGTCCTTGGGGTTCACGCAGATGGCGGCATCGGCCATGATGGTCTCCGGACGGGTGGTGGCAATGACCAGATACTTGTCCGTGGGCTTGCCGGCGCCGTCGGAGATATAGTATTTAAGGTGATAGAAATGGCTCTGGGTGTCCTTGTGCACCACTTCGTCGTCACTGACGGCGGTGAGGGCCTCGGGATCCCAGTTCACCATGCGCACGCCTTTGTAGATCCAGCCTTTCTTGTAGAAATACACGAAGGTGTTGATCACGGCCTCGCTCAGCGCGGGTTCCATGGTGAAGCGGGTGCGGTCCCAGCCGCAGGAGCAGCCCAGCTTGCGCAGCTGCTGCAGGATGATGCCGCCATGTTCCTCCTTCCACTCCCAGGCATGGCGCAGGAATTCCTCCCGGCCGATATCTTCCTTGGAGATGCCCATGGCCTTGAGCTTGGCCACCACCTTGGATTCGGTGGCGATGGACGCGTGGTCCGTTCCCGGCACCCAGCAAGCGTTCTTCCCGTCCATGCGGGCCTTGCGGATGAGCACGTCGTTCAGGGTGTTGTTGAGCACATGGCCCATATGCAGGATGCCCGTCACATTGGGCGGCGGGATCACGATCGTATAAGGTTCCTTCTCGTTGGGTTCGCTGTGGAAGAACTTGTGGTTGAGCCAGTAGGCATACCATTTGTCTTCTACGGCGGCTGCGCTGTATTTTGCGGCTAATTCTTTCATGTCGGTTCTGTCTCTTTTAATCTTACAAATGTACGGATTTTTTGTTAAATTTGCAGAAATAGAATAATAAGAAGCAAGCATGGACAACAACCAGCCCAAACCGCAGAACCAGCTGAGCCTGGAACTGAATCCCCAGATAACCAAGGTGTCCTATTCCAACCTGGCCATCATCTCCCATTCCCGCAGTGAATTCATCCTGGATTTCGCCGCCACCCTGCCCGGCCTCCCCAAGGCCCAGATCGGCGACCGCATCATCATGACGCCCGAACACGCCAAGCGCCTGATGAACGCCCTGTTCGACAACGTGTCCAAATATGAGGCGCAGTTTGGCGTCATCGACCTGGCCGGCGGGAAAGGCCCCCAGCAAGGCGGCGCCACGTTTAACCTGGGAGATTTCGGCCCGCTGGGTGGAGGAGGAAACAAATCGTAATACCTTCGATTGAACCATGGATTTATCAAAGATAAGAGCCTTTGCCTTTGACATAGACGGTGTAGCCACCGACGGCGGAGTGCTCTGCAACAGCGAAGGAGACCTCCTGCGCACCTACGATGCCAAAGACGGTTTCGCCATCCGCATGGCCGTGATGCACGGCTACCCCGTGGCCGTCATTACGGGCGGCAGTTCCGAAACCATCCGCAAACGCATGGCTACCAGCGGCGTGAAACCGGAAGATGTGTTCCTGCATTGCCGGGACAAACGCATCGAGTTCGCCCAGTTCTGTGAGCGCTACGGCCTTTCCCCCAAGGAGGTGATGTTCTTCGGCGACGATGTTCCCGACATGGATGTCCTCAAAAGCTGCGGCTGCGGCGTTTGCCCGGCCGATGCAGTTGAGGAAGTGAAAGCCATCGCCGACTGGGTGTCCGACTATCCCGGCGGCCGGGGCTGCCTGCGGAACGCCATCGAACAGGTGCTGCGGCAGCAAGGCCGCTGGACCTTCGACCCCGAGCGCTACAAACAACTCTTCTAAGCGCCCATGGACCTGCACGGAAAGCGCATCATCTTGGGGAGCCAGTCCCCTAGAAGGCAGGAACTCCTGAAAGGCCTTGCCGTTGATTTTGAAATAGATACCAACAATAACTTCAACGAGTGCTTCGGCCCGGATGTCCCCTATGACGAAGTCCCCCGACTCATGTCGGAAGGAAAATCCAGGGGCTTTCACCGTCCCCTGGAGGCCGACGAAATCCTGATCACGGCCGATACCATGGTGATCCTGCCGGCCGAAGAAGGACGCCCCGGCGAAATCCTGGGAAAACCCAAGGACCGGGAGGATGCCTGCCGCATGCTCCGGGACTTGTCGGGCCGCCGGCATCATGTCACCACGGCCGTCACCCTGCGCAGCCGGGAAAAAACCCTCACCCGGACCGACACCACCCAGGTGTGGTTCAAGCCGCTCAGTGAGGAAGAGATCTGCTATTACGTGGACCGTTTCCAGCCCTACGACAAGGCCGGCGCCTATGCCATCCAGGAATGGATCGGATATGCCGGGATCACCCGCATCGACGGCTCCTATTTCAATGTAGTGGGCTTCCCCGTCCACTGCGTGTACGAGATGCTCCAGCAGTTCATCTGAGACCATGGACCAGGCTTTCACGGATACGATCCTGCGCTGGTACGCCCTCTACGGACGCGACCTGCCCTGGCGTCATACCCGCGATCCCTATCCCATCTGGCTCAGCGAGATTATCCTGCAGCAGACAAGGATTGTCCAGGGAAAAGCCTACTGGGAGCGATTCCTGGAGCGTTTCCCCACCATCGACTCGCTCGCGGCCGCCCCGGAAGATGAGGTAATGCGCCTCTGGCAGGGGCTGGGCTACTATTCCCGGGCCAGGAACCTGCATGAGGCCGCCAGACAGGTCGTGGCGCAGGGCGCTTTCCCGGACACCCTGGAAGGCATCCGCTCGCTCAAGGGCGTGGGCGACTATACCGCCGCCGCCATCGGCTCCTTCTGCTTTGGCATCCCGGCCGCCGTAGTGGACGGCAATGTGTACCGGGTCCTGGCCCGCTATTACGGGCTGGAGACCCCGCTGGGCACTACCGCCGCCCAAAAATCCTTCACCGCCCTGGCCCAGTCCCTCCTGCCGGAAGACGCGGCTTCGTTCAACCAGGCCATGATGGATTTCGGCGCCCTGCAGTGCACCCCGGCTGCGCCCGCCTGCGACAGCTGTCCGCTGCAAAACGGCTGCAACGCCTTCCGCACGGGCCGCACCAGCCTGCTTCCCGTGCGCCCCAAAGCGGCCGTCCCCCGGCAGCGGCGGCTTTCCTATCTCTATCTGCGCTGCCAGGGCCAGACGCCCATCCGCCGGCGCGGGCCCGGAGACATCTGGCAGGGACTCTGGGAGCCCCTGTGCTGGGAAGACGCACAGCCGGATCTCCCGGACTGCCGCCTGCTCAAGAAACAGGTGAAGCACCAGCTCACCCACCGCACCCTCTGGGCCGATTTCTATCTGGCCGAAACCGACCGCAAGCCGGCGCTGCCTCCCGGCTACCGCTGGATTCCAGAATCCGACCTGGACCGCTACGGCAAACCCCGCCTATTCGAACAGTTGCTCGAAACTGTCCAACAATACCAAAACCAACATGAAAACTAAAACCCGTATTCTTGCCTTGGCCACGATGCTGCTGCTGGCAGCCGCCGCCCCTCTTTCCGGACAAAAGCGGAAAGCCGTGAAGAAGACCTTCACCCACGAAACCGTTTCCATCCCCCGTGTCGAAGCCCGGGTGATTGCCGTGGAGACGCCCAAAACCAGCCTCATTTTCACGGTCCGTCCCAATGGGGAACTACATCATCTGTATTATGGTGCGCACGTGCCGGCATCGGAGTTCTCGGCCGTCCCGCTGGTGCGGGGCCGGTATTCCCGAGGCGTGGCGGCCTATCCCGTCACCGGCGGCCGCTATCTGGGCGAGCCCGCCCTGCACATCCGCTATGCCGACGGCTCCCACAACACGGAGTTGTATTATACCGGCCATACCGTAGAATCCCGGCAAGACGTGGTGGTGACCACCATCAACCTCAAGGACTACGTCACGAATGTGAGCGCCAAACTGATCTATGAAGCCTATGCGGCCGAAGACGTAATCACGGAGCGCGTGGAAATCACCAACGGGGGCACCCAGGCCCTCACGCTGCAGCAGGTGGCGTCCAGCGCCTTGAGCCTGCAGGCCGACCAATACCTGCTCTCGCATGTGAACGGGGCCTGGGCGCAGGAGATGCAGCTGGAATCGGAACTGCTGCGGCACGGCACCAAGGTCATCGAGACCCGCCGCGGCGTCCAGACGGCCCAGTGCAGCAACCCCTCCTTCCTCCTGAGCCTGAATACGGCCGAACTGCGGGAAGACGAGACGGAAGTGATTGGCGGCGCCCTGGCCTGGAGCGGCAATTACCGGCTCAGCTTTGATATCGGCCCGGACGACCGGCTGGATATCGTCAGCGGCGTGAGTCCCTTCGCATCGGCCTATCCCCTGCAGGCCGGCGAGGTGTTCCGCACCCCCGAAATGATCTGGACCCACTCGCTCCAGGGCGCCGGCGGCGTGTCCCGCAACCTGCACCGCTGGAGCCGCAAATATGCCGTTTACGGCGGCGGAAACGTGAATCCCATCCTGCTCAACAGCTGGGAAGGGGCCTACTTCGACTTTACCACCCAGACCCTCACCCGCATGATGGACGATGCCGTTTCCATGGGACTGGAGATGTTTGTGCTGGACGACGGATGGTTTGGCAACGCCTTCCCCCGCAACAATGACAAGATGGGCCTGGGCGACTGGCAGGTGAACCAGGAAAAACTCCCGGAAGGCATTGACTATCTGGCCTCCTATGCTCATTCAAAGGGACTCAGATTCGGCATCTGGATTGAGCCCGAGATGGTGAATCCCAAGTCTGAACTGGCCCAGGCCCATCCCGAGTGGGTGGTCCAGAGCCCCGGCCGGGACATCCCCCAGAGACGTCACCAGTGGGTGCTGGATCTGTCCAATCCGGCCGTGCAGGACTTCGTCTTCGGGGTCTTTGACGGCATCATGCAGATCGCCCCTTCCATCGACTATATCAAGTGGGATTGCAACCGGCCGGTGGAATCCTTCGGCAGCCCCTATCTGGGTGCCGAGCAGGACAAATTCTTCATCGATTACGTGCAGGGTTTCTACCGGGTGATGGCGCGCGTGCGCGAAAAATATCCCCAGGTCGTGGTGCAGTGTTGCTCCTCGGGCGGCGCCCGCGTGGACTATGGCTCCCTGAAGTATTTCAACGAGGTGTGGACCAGCGATGACACGGATGCCCTGGAGCGCGTTTTCATGCAGTACGGAACCAGCCTCATCTATCCCGCCTGCATCATGGCTTCCCATGTCTCCACGGTGCCCAACCACCAGACCCGGAACGTGACCCCGCTCAAGTTCCGCTTTGACGTGGCCTGTCAGGGCCGTCTGGGCCTGGAACTCCAGCCGCGCAACCTGAGCGAGGAGGAGATGGCCCTGGTGCGCCGCTGCGTAGCCTCGTACAAAGGCTACCGGGACATTGTTTTCCAGGGAGACCTGTACCGCCTGGGTTCCCCCTTCGACGGTTCCTACTACGGCCTGCTCTATGTCCTTCCGGACAAGTCGAAAGCCGTCCTCTTCACCTATTGCATCCGCTTTGATGCGCAGGGCCTCGAAGGCCATTCCTTCCGCCTGAAGGGACTGGACCCCGCCAAACGCTACAAGGTCACGGAACAGAACGTGGACCACTCCTGCTGGTGGGGCAACGGGGACATCTTCAGCGGGGCCTTCCTCCAGAGCGGCGCCTTCAATCCCTCCATGCCGGCCCTCTACAGCTCGGCCATCTTTGTCCTGGAGGCGGAATAGTTATTCCGCCTTCGGGGCTTCCTTGATATAGACATCGCGCTGCGGGAAAGGAATCTCGATCCCGTTGGCGTTGAATGCATTGTAAATGGCTTCTTTGGCGGCAGCGGCGAAGGAGTAGTGCACTTCCACGGCCGCATAGAGCAGCACCTGCATGTCGATGGAACTGTCCCCGAAGTTGCGCAGCCGGATGGCTACGCCCTTCTTCTTGTCCACGAGGTCGCGGCCGTACTTGTCCTTCACCATGAGGGGTTCCAGGGCTTCCAGCATCACTTCCCGGGCCCGGGCCACGTCGGTGCCGTATTTGACCCCCACGGTAAAGTTGATCATCTCATACTGGTGGTTGCGCGTGAGGTTCTTGAAGTTCTTGTTGAACAGGGCCGTATTGGAGAACGCGATGATGGAACCGTCTTCCGAGGCCACCTGGGTGGTCTGGTAGCTCAGGCTTTCCACCTGGCCGCGGATGCCGTCACACTCGATGGTATCCCCTACCCGGACACGGCCGCCCATGAGCTGCACCCCATAGAAGAAGTTGTTGAGCACGTCCTTCATGGCAAAGCCGATACCGGTAGCCAGGCCGGTGGAGACGATGGTGAGGGCCGATGTCGGGATCTTCAGCATCACGAAAGTCGCAATCACATAGATGCCCCAGCACGACAGGGTAATGATGTTGTTGGCCAGGTTGAAGTTGACATCGGTCTCCTTGAACAGGGCCGGATCGGCCATGGTGGAGATAATCTTCCGCGTCCGCCATACCCGGTAGAAAGCCTTGATGGCATAGACGGCGTAACGGAAAATGTAGAAGAGGGACAGGACCACGGCCAGCTTGAACAGGGACAGGTCCACCACCCCTTCCACATGGATCAGGGGCGCGAAGAAGACATTCCGGGCAAAGGTGGTGAGGTCGAAGACTTCACAGGTAAGGGAGATGGAGATGGGCAGGGACCAGATGCTCATGAGCGGGACCACCACCATCTTGATGAGGTCATGGAACCAGGACACCTCGATGAACGCGCCCTTTCCCGATGAGAGCGGGAGGCCCGGATTCCGCTTCCGGTAATTCATCTGCCGGACGGTGAGATGCTTGTGATAATCCCGGTCCAGGATGATGAACAAGGCCGTCACGGCCTGCAGGAGCGTGAGCTCGAAATACCACCAGACCAGGATGAGGAGGCCCATCATCACCAGCCCGTACCAGCTCAGGGCGGCCGTGACCAGCATCACCAGGAACGAGCCCCAGAGATAGGTGGTATCGGCCTTGGGCACCTCTTTGAGCTTCTTGATATTGACCACGAGCTGCCAGATTGCGAAAAGGGGCGTAAGCAGCGGCATGGCGATATTGAGCACGTTGTTGGGCAGGAAGATAATGCGGAAGAAGATAACCAGGAAGGCCAGCGCGAAGTTGGGCAGGTAACACACCATGGCGGCCTTGGTCTGCGACGCATCCATCCGGATGAGCATGGACAGGAAGATGGCGCCCAGCAGGGCGGCGAACTCTCCCATGAGGTAGTTGGCTTGGGACAGGAAGGCATTCTCGGCCGTGGCACCGTTCACCAGCACGAACACCGCGAAGAGGACGAGTCCCGCCATGGCGATGATCAGGCCCCGGTGCTGCTTGAATTCAGGCGTCCGGAGGTAGGGAATCCAGCGCATGGTGAGCCGGACCACGATATTGGCCACCAGAATGGCCAGGAGCAGGAGCACCAGCATGATAAAGGAGTAGCCCCAGACCACCGGACCCTTCCATCCGCTCACGGACGAATGCAGGCTGAATTGACCGGAGTCCACCGCATAACGCCCCTGCCATTCCCGCACGGCCCGCCGCCAATAGCTGGAGAAATTCCTGAGCATGTAGACAAAACTGCGCTGACCTTCCAGAAACATCTGGCGCTGAACCACCTGGTAGCGATTCTGGGCATAGTCGTAGGCTTCCTTGAGCACCTGGGCCGTCTCTTCGTAGAACTGGCTGTCCTGCTCGATGGTCTTGATGGTCTTCAGGTAGTAGGCCACCAGGCTGTCGGCCAGGGCCAGGCAACTGTCGCGGCAAGCTGCCGTTTCCTCGTCCATGCAGTAGCCGTCGGCCACGGCGAAGGAGGGCATGGCCATGAGCGTATCGATGCTCACGTCGATGGAATCCATCACGGTGACGGCCTCGGGGACGCTGCTGAGGTTGCGCCGGGCCGGCGGGATGTTTTGGAGCGTCTGCGCCAGGCGGCTGTAGCGCTCCAGTTCCCCGGTCAGGGAACGGACAATCTCATCGAAGGGCAGGCGGTTCTTGTTGAACTGCTCGTACTGCCGGGTGGCCTGCTGAAGGGCATACGTGAGGTCAAAGGTATTGGACTGCGCCTGCGAATAGAGCATGAGCGAAAGCTCGTTGCTCTGTTCTACCTGGGAGACCAGTTTCTGGTGCTGTCCCCGGATGCGCTGGGCCGATGCGCTGTTGCGTTCGGAAATGCGCCCATGTTCCACCTGCAATTCCTTCAGGAGAACCCGAAGGGTGCTGGACAGGTCCTTTTCCTTGAATACGGCCAGGGCCGGGAGGCAGAGCAGGAGAAGCGCTGCCAGGATGCTTTTCTTTTTCATAACTTTCCTTGTTCGCCCAGGTTGCTGTCCTTGAATCCCAGAAAATACAGAACACCGTCCAGGCCGATGGTGCTCAGGCTCTGGCCCGCGCTCTGCTTGACACGCGGTTTGGCGTGGAAGGCGATGCCCAGGCCGGCTTCCAGCAGCATGGGCAGGTCGTTGGCGCCGTCTCCCACGGCTATGGTCTGCGCCAGGTTCACATGCTCGGTCATGGCGATGAGTTTCAGGAGGTCGGCCTTGCGCCGTCCGTCCACGATCTCGCCCACATAGCGGCCCGTGAGGCGGCCGTCCTCCCCTACTTCCAGTTCGTTGGCATAGACATAGTCAATCCCGTAGCGGCGCTGGAGATACTCCCCGAAGAAGGTGAAGCCACCGCTCAGGATGGCGATCTTGTAGCCGCAGGTCTTGAGGACGCTCATCAGGCGGTCCGTGCCTTCGGTGATGGGCAGATGCTCGGCGATGTCGTGCATCACGGAGATGTCCAGCCCCTTGAGGAGGGCCACACGCTCGGTGAAACTCTCCTTGAAATCGATTTCCCCGCGCATGGCCCGTTCCGTAATGGCGGCCACCTGCTCGTACACCCCGTGGCGGCGGGCCAGTTCGTCAATACATTCGGCCTGGATGAGGGTGGAATCCATATCGAAGCAGATGAGGCGGCGCATGCGGCGATACATATCATCCCGCTGGAAAGAGAAGTCCATCCCGGATTCCTCGCTCATGGTCATGAGATTGCGCTGCAGGGAGATACGGTCATCGGCCGACAGGAAGCCGCGTACGGAAAACTCCACGCAGGCGCGCACATTCCGTTCCGGGTGCTTGACGCTCATGCGGCCGGTGAGGCGCTTGATGGCGTCGATGTTGAGGCCGTGACGGCTGATCACCTGGGCGGCGGCGTGGATCTGCTCCGCGCTCAGGCTCCGGCCGATCACCGTGAGGATATAACGGTTCCTGCCCTGGCGGCCAGCCCAGGCTTCGTAATCGTCGTCCGAGACGGGTTCAAAGCCAATCGTGACGCCCAGCTGCGTGGTCTTGAAAAGAAGTTCCTTCATCATCTGGCCGGAGGAAGCCTCGTCGATGCGCACCAGGATCCCCAGAGACAGGGTGCTGTGGATGTCGGCCTGGCCGATATCCAGGATCTGGGCGTCGTGCCTGGCGAGGATTTCCGTGATTTGGGCGGTGAGGCCAATCTGGTCACGTCCGGCGATGCGGATCAGGATCTGTTCCTTGGTTTTTTCCATAATTCATCTGATTCTGATGCAAAAATACGGAAAAATCCCAAGAAAAAACGTAAATTTGCGTGTTAAAACCAATTACGACGCGCATGAGTAGCGACATCTCGCTTTTACTATTCTACCTGCTCCTGACCATGGGCATCTCTTTCCTCTGCTCCCTGCTGGAGTCGGTGCTGATGTCCACCCCCATCTCCTTCCTCACCATGAAGGAAGATGAAGGAGACAAGAATGCCGCCCTCATGATGCGTTTCAAGCAGGATCCGGACCGCCCGCTGAGCGCCATCCTCTCCCTCAATACCATTGCCAACACCCTGGGTGCCGCGGCGGTGGGCCATCAGGCCACCCTGCTCACCGGAGACCATTGGTTCGGGATCATCAGCGCCATCATGACCATCCTGATCCTGGTGTTTTCGGAGATCGTGCCCAAGACCATCGGCACGTCCCACTGGAAAGACCTCATGTGGCTGTCCCGCATCATCAATTTCCTGGTGTACCTCCTCTTCCCCATCGTGTGGCTCATCGACAAGCTGCACAGCAGCATCTCGGACGAGGATCCCGACCTGGGCATCTCCCGCGAGGAGGTATCGGCCATGGCCAACATGGGCGAGGAAGAGGGCGTGCTGGACAACAGCGAGAACAAAGTGATCCAGAACATCATCAAGCTGGACGACATCAAGGCCTACGACGTCATGACGCCCCGCGTGGTGGCGGCCATCGCCCCGGAAAGCATGACCCTGAAGCAGTTCTACAAACAGGAAGAGCTCTCGCACAATTCCCGTATCCCCGTCTATGCCGATTCCCCGGAATTCATCACCGGATACATCCTCCGCTACGACGTGCTGGAGAACCTGGCCGAAGACAAATTTGACATGCGCCTGAGAACCATCAAGCGCAAGATCGCCGCCTTCCATGAAGAGACCTCCGTGAGCGACATCTGGGAAAGCCTCCTCAAGACCAAGGACCAGATTGCCTGCATCATAGACGACTACGGCTGTTTCCAGGGCATCATCACGCTGGAAGACATCATGGAAACCATCCTGGGGATGGAAATCATCGACGAGAACGACACCATCACGGACATGCAGCAATATGCCAAGGAACGCTGGCTCAAACGCAAGAACCAGTACAAGCAGATTGTGCTTCCGGAGGAGGACGATGACTAGGCTGTTCCTGGACCCGTTCACGGGCCGTCTTTTTACCCTGATTGCCCGAAGAGCGCCCCGCAAAGCCCCGGTCAACGCCCAGGTGGAGCAGTGGCGGGCCCAGGCGAAGCAGACCTTGCCGCCCCGGCTGGCCCAGCTGGCCGCCCGGCACGGTTTCCACTACAACAAGGTGTTCATCAAGAACAACGTCAGCAACTGGGGCAGTTGCAGCAGCCTGAAAAACATCAACCTGAACCTCCGGCTGGTGACCCTGCCGCAGGAATTGCAGGACTACGTGATGCTGCATGAACTCTGCCACCTGCAGTATATGAACCACGGCCGCGCGTTCCATCAATTGCTGGAATCCGTCTGCCCCGGCCACCGGGAGCTGGCCCGTCAAATGAAAGCGTACAAGATCAAATGAAACGCATCGCCATCATCGGAGCCGGAGCGGCGGGGTGCTTTTGCGCCGCGCATTTGCGGCAGATGGCCCCCGGGGCGGCGGTGACGGTGTTCGAGTCGGGGCCGAAACCCCTGGCCAAAGTGGCCGTCACGGGGGGCGGCCGCTGCAATCTCACCAACGACTTCCAGGGCATCCGCTCGCTGGCCGAGGCCTATCCCCGCGGCGAACGCGTGATGAAGCGGGCGCTGAAGGCCTTCTCGCAGGAGGATACCATATCCTGGTTCACGGCCCGGGGCGTGCCCTGTGTCCTGCAGGATGACCACTGCTGGTTCCCCCAGTCCCAGGATGCGCTGGACGTGGTCCGTGCGCTCCTGCGCGCCATGCAGGGCTGCACGCTGCGAACGGGCAGCCCGGTTCACGCCATCACGCCCAGTCCCACCGGGTATCTCGTGGATGGCGAGCCTTTCGACGCTGTCGTCGTCACCACCGGCGGCGCGCCCAAGGGCCTTCCCTTCCTGGATGGACTGGGCCTGGAGCTCGTTCCCCCGGTACCGTCCCTTTTCACCTTCACGGTCAAGGACCCCTCCCTGAACGCCCTCATGGGCCTGGTGGTCGAAGCCTCGCTGAGCCTGGCCGGCACCCCGTTCAAGGCCGGCGGTCCCCTCCTTATCACCGACTGGGGGCTCAGCGGACCGGCTACGCTCAAGTTATCGGCCCATGCCGCGCGCTTCCTGGCCGACAACGGATACCAGGCCACCGTGCTGGTGAACTGGCTCAACCGCAGCGAGGAGCAGGCACGCGCCGCCTTGCTGCAAACCGCGGCCGAGAACCCGCAGAAGCAGCTTTCCAGCACACATCACCTCCAGGCACGCCTGTGGAGCCACCTCCTGTCCCGCGCCGTCCTCCGTCCCGACCTCCGCTGGGCCGAGCTGGGCACCAAGGGGCTCAACAAACTGGTTGCCGTCCTGGTGAGCGACAGTTATCGCCTCAGCGGCAAGAGCAAATTCCGCGACGAGTTCGTCACCGCGGGCGGCGTCGCCTTGTCCAATATCAACCTGAACACGCTTGCGTGCAAAGCCCATCCGGGCCTGTTTTTTGCAGGCGAAGTGCTTGACATAGACGCCATCACAGGCGGTTTTAACCTGCAAGCCGCCTGGAGTACCGGATACGTCTGCGCCCAATCCATAGCCCAAACCTTATGAGCGTTTCCATCATCCTCCTTGTACTGGCCGTCGTCGTGGCCGTCGTCATCACCTTTCTGCTCATGCACGCCCATCAGGTGAAAGCCTGCAACGCGCTGGAGAACGAACTCATCGCCGCCCAGGAAGCCCTGAAAGCGGCGCAGACCCTGCGCGAATCGGAATCGGCCGCCCATGAGAAGGCCCTCCAGCTTCAGCAGGCGTCCTTTGACAAGCAGCTGGAAGCCGTCCGGGGCCAGCTGTCGGCCGAGACCGAAAAACTCCTCCAGCAGCGGGAAGAAGCCCTGCAGAAGAAGGCCGAAGAAACCTTCCGGAACCTCACCGGTCCCCTGGGCAAGGACCTGAAGGCCATGCAGGAAAGTTTCGATGCCCAGAAACGCAGCCAGGCCGAAGGCACCGCCACGCTCAAGACCGCCATGGAGCAGGCCGTCAAGCACCTGCAGGACCAGACCAGCGCCATCGGCAGCAAGGCCGACAACCTGGCCCAGGCGCTCAAGGGCCAGAACAAGATGGCCGGCACCTGGGGCGAAATCATCCTGTACAACCTGCTGGTGGGCGAAGGGATGGAGGAAGGCCGGGACTTCGACAAGGAAGAGACCCTGCGCAACGGGCAGGGTGCCATCGTCCTGAACGAGGACAGCGGCAAGCGCATGCGGCCCGACTATATCCTGCACTATCCGGACAAGACCGAAGTCATCGTGGATGCCAAGGTATCCATGGACGCCCTGTCGGACTGGTACGCCGCGCAGGATCCCGCCCAGAAGGAAGACGCCTCCCGGCGCAACCTGGCCGCCATCCGCACCCAGATCAAGAGTCTGGCCACCAAACGCTACCAGGACTACATCCGCGAGGGATACAAGACCCTGGACTACGTGATCATGTTCATCCCCAACTACGGTTCCCTGCAACTGGCCAAGACCCTGGCGCCCAACATCTTTACCGAAGCCTATCAGCAGGGCGTGCTGCTCACCACGGAGGAAACGCTGATGCCCTTCCTCCGGATGATCCGGATTGCCTGGACCAACTACGACCAGGCCCGGAACCAGGAAAAGATTATCAAGGCCGCCCAGACCATGGTGGACCGGGTCTATGACTTTTCCAAGGCGCACGCCGCCATGGGCGACAAACTCCACGCCGCCCTGGATGAATATGATAAAGTGTCGGCCAAGATTGGCGAAAGCGGGAATTCCATCCTCACCAGCGCCCGGCAGCTGTTAAAGCTGGGCGTGCCCAAGAATCCCAAGAAGCCCCTGCCCGAGCCGGAGGAGGAGAACTAACGCGCCATCTTCTCTTCTACCTGCGTAATGCGGTAAGCTGCCTCCGGATACCCGGTTTCGGCGGCTTTTTTATAGTAGAAAATGGCCTTCTGATACATCTGGGTGGCGAAATCCTTCACCTTGGCCTTGTCACGGCGACGACCCACTTCGGGGGTCTCGTCGCCCAGCTGTTCAAAGTCGGCCCCCGCCTGGTACAGGGTCTGGGCCTGCAGCTGCAAGGCCCGGCGCAGGTCTTCCTGCTGGGCCGAGATGGTGGCACTTTGGGTGCGGATGGTGCCGTGCTGGGCGGCGATGGTATCCTGCTGCAGATTGATGGTCACGTCCTTGGCCCGGATCTCGGCCTTCAAATCGGCAATCTCGGATTCTTTCTCGGCGATGACCGTCTTGAGGCTGGAGACAATCTTCTGGAGCTCGGCGCTGCGTTTGGAGAGGGCGTCCAGTTTGGCCAGCTTGCCCTTGATCTCGTCAATGCTGTCTTCGATCTGACGCACCTGCGTGAGCTGGACGGTGCCGCCCGTTTCCAGATTGGTCCGCAGGGAGACGGTGCGGCCGGAAATCTGCGACAGCTGCTGCAGGATGTTGTCAATAGCCGCCGCCTGCTCGGCATATTCGCTACGCGTGGTTTCGGCCGAGGCGCGCAGGTCGTCATACTCCTGGAGGAGCTGGTCATACTGCTCCTGAGACACTTGCGGCCCGCCAAACTGGCAGGCCTGCAGAAGCAGGGCGCCGCCCAGGGCCAGGGCCATTATCTTGAGAGTTCGCATACAAAGTCCTCCCTTTCAAATCGGATACAAAGTTTTTTGATGTTCTCCTGCCAGGTCACCTGGCCTTTCCCCAATTCCTCGGAAACCACGCTGGCATCGGCTTTCACGGTAAAACCGTACAGGACCGGCCCGTACACCGTAATGCGGGCAATCTGGTAGGTCCCGGCAGCCACGGAGCGCACCACCGCCGTGGAATAGTGGATTTCCCCGGCCGAGGTGATTTTCATGGAATAGTTTCCGGGCAGGGTTTGGAGCACTTCGGCGCTGGCCGGCACGGGCTGGACAGGCGTGGAAGCGGAGCGGCCGCCACACGAAAGGACGCCCGGCAGAAGCAGGGCGAAGGCCGCCATACGGATGAATAATCGGGAACGCATCAGGCTTGGATCAAAGCGTTAACAAGGGCCTCCAGGGCCGGCTGGTCGGCTGCCCGGAACCGACTTCTGATAGTGAGCGTGTCGCCCACCAGCGTAATGTCTTTCATGGCAGAGAGCATCTCCTTCATGACACGGGCGGCCGAAGGGGCCCAGGAGCCGTTTTCGATGAGTCCCACCCGGCGTTTGCACCAGCCTTTCATCTGCAGGCTGTGCAGGAAATCGTGGGCGGGTGTAAAGAGGCCGGCATCGTAGGAACAGGCGGCCAGCAGCAGGGTTCCGTAGCGGAAAGCATCTTCCACAGCCTCGGCCCGGTCGTCGCGGGTGAGGTCGCACAGCGCCACCCGCACGCCTTTCTCCCGCAGCATCTCCGCCGCCCGGCAGGCCACCTGGGCCGTGCCGCCATGGATGGAAGCATAGGCCACCATCACCCCGTCCGTTTCCGGGAGATAGCGGCTCCAGAGGTCATACAGGTTCAGGTAGAAAGGCAGTTCTTCCTGCAGGACGGGTCCGTGCAGCGGGGCGATACAGCGGAGTTCCAAGGGCCGGAGCTTGGCCAGGAGCATCTCCACCTGCCTGCCGTATTTGCCGCAGATATTGAAGTAGTAGCGGCGTGCCTCGCAGGCCCAGTCGTCGGCCTGGGAGAACAGCTTCCCTTCCAGGGCGCCGAACTTGCCGAAGGCATCGGCCGAAAAGAGCGTGCCGGTGAAGGCGTCGTAACTCACCATCACTTCCGGCCAATGGACCATGGGGGCCGATACGAAGCGAAGCGTGTGCCGACCCAGCGGGAGGGTGTCCCCTTCCTTGACGGGAAGCGTGTTCGGAAAAACGCGTTCCGGGACAAACTGGCCCAGCAGCTGCAGGGCCTTGGCGCTGGCCACCAGCGTGAGCTCCGGATAGCGGTCCACCAGGGCTTCGATGCAGCCCGAATGGTCCGGTTCCATGTGATGGATGACCAGATAATCCGGCCGGCGGCCTTCCAGGGCTTCCTCCAGGCCGGCCAGCCACGGCTCCAGCATCCGGTGGTCGGCCGTGTCCAGGATGGCCACCTTCTCATCTACAAGCAGATAGGAGTTGTACGAGATGCCTTCCGGCACGACGTACTGGCTTTCAAACAGATCGAGATCCTTGTCATCGACGCCGATATAGCGGATTCCGGAAGCAATTTCCTTCATAGCAAAGCGGTGTTAGTTTCACAAAGATACGAAATAATATTCACGGAAAATGATTATCTTGGCCTAAAATTTTGGAAGCGTTATGAGCAAATTCCAACAATACTGGCAACGTTTGTTCCGTCAATATATCTATCTGTTCGAAGAATTGGACACGGACAGTGCGGCCGAGCGCATCAAAAACGCCATCTGGTTCCGCGGCCCCAATGTCTGGATCCTCGCCTTTTCCGTGATCATCGCGTCGGTGGGCCTCAATGTCAATTCCACGGCGGTGATTATCGGCGCCATGCTCATTTCCCCGCTCATGGGGCCCATCATCGGCGCGGGCCTGGCCCTGGGCACCAACGACACGGACCTGCTCAAATCGGCCGCCAAGAACCTGCTGGTGATGGTGGTCATCTCCCTGCTGGCTTCCACGCTCTTCTTCCTGCTTTCGCCGCTTTCCCTGGTGAATCCCACGGAACTGGAGGCCCGCACCAGTCCCACGCTCTACGACGTGCTCATCGCCCTCTTCGGCGGCCTGGCCGGCATCCTGGAAAACAGCCGGAAAGAACGGGGTACGGTCTTGTCCGGCGTTGCCATCGCCACAGCCCTCATGCCGCCCCTCTGTACCGCCGGATACGGCCTGGCGCACCTGAACATGCACTTTTTCATCGGGGCGCTCTACCTCTTCGTCATCAACAGCGTCTTCATCGCCCTGGCCACCTACCTCATGGTCAAGTACCTGCGTTTCCGTACGGTGGGCGGCATAGACGAGGCCACCGCCAACCGGCGCCGCCAGCTCATCTCCACCGTACTGGTCATCGTGGTGGTGCCCAGCATCCTGTCGGCCTACAATCTCATCATCGAGAACAATTTTGAGCGCAGCGTCCGCAGTTTCGTGGAAGCCAACCGCATGGTGGCCCCCGAGCGCTACATCTACAACTACAACGTGGAGCACCGGCACGCCCAGCTGTCCATCGCCGGCGACCCGCTCACGGACAGTCTCCGGAACGACATCTACCAGAAAGCCGCCCGCTACGGCATCAAGGAAAAGGAAATGAGCCTGAACGAGCACGCTCTCTGGCTCACGCAGCAGGAGATGCAGCGCTACCTGGAGGAAGCCTATTCCCGTGACGAGGTGCTGGAAGCCAACAGCGAGGCCAAGCTGGCGGCCATGCAAAGCCGCATCGACGAGCTGTCTGCCCAACTGGAAGCCCTCCGTTTCCAGACAGATTCGCTCCTGCCCCCCACACTCCCCTAACTTTTTTTTGCAGATTCCGAAAATCCTATTAACTTTGCAATCCTTTCCGGTGCGATGGCCGAGTGGTTAGGCACAGGTCTGCAAAACCTGCTACAGCGGTTCGATTCCGCTTCGCACCTCTCCTTATACGAGGCTGGCCCCAGGGTCGGCCTCGACTCGTCTTGCCAGAGGCTCGTCCCGCCGAGGCTCGTGCCCCCGCCCCCTGCGATATAATTGCCATTTTCGGTTGGTGAAACACCCTATAAGCATTTGATTTATTGATATTTATGACTACCTTATTGAAAATCGTTTCAATAAAGTAGCGATATGCCGAAAATAAGGAGACGTCAAAGATGCCCCAAATGCG
>JAEEGL014589936.1_pt1 | contig 45938 bp, 43 predicted proteins | sample 9134231 | NCBI WGS metagenome assembly JAEEGL01 (sample SAMN16246548, study PRJNA631951) | gut metagenome | biome: gut microbiome; feature: rumen; material: fiber-attached | host: Bos | place: Iran: Karaj | collected 2018-10 | reverse complement strand
TGCTATTGATAAATATATCCACTATTACAACAACGAAAGATTCCAAGCGGGATTAAAAAACATGACTCCGGTTGAATTCCGAAGCCATGCATAATTTTATTTTTTATTTTTTAATCCGTCCACTTGACAGGTACCAGTTCAGTTTATACTTAAATCCAATTTCTAAAAAATATATAAGGATGGAATTATGAACCATTAATTACCTATAACTTTTTTTAACAATCTCCTTAATTCTAGTGTTTCTTCTAAAGATAATGCAAGACAGTTGCTCTTTAACATTTCTTGAGGCACTTTTAATGCTCTATCTCTTAAAGCTTCTCCTTCTTGAGTTATCTCTAATACTTGAACTCTTTCATCATCTTCGGCTCTTGAAATCTTGATGTAATTCTTTGATTTCAATTTTCTGATTAATGGAGAAATTGTTCCTGTATCCAAATATAACTTCTTTCCAAGTTCTGTTACTTTACACTTCTTCTCTTCCCACAATACCATCATAGCGATGTATTGAGTGTAAGTTAGATCAAGCTCATCAAGTAGTGGCTTATATTTTCTAATTACCTCTTTAGACGCAACATAAAGAGGAAAACAGAATTGATTCTCAAGTTTTAAACTATCGTACTTATCCATTATTCAATTGCACCTAGAATTTCTTCCTTTCTTGTTAATCCAACAAACTTTCCTACTGGTTGTCCATTCTTGAATACTAATAGTGTTGGAATACTAACAATACCATACTTTTCTGCGATATCCATTTCATCATCGATATTTAATTTACCAACCTTGATTTCTGGATGTTCATCTGCAATATTATCTACAATTGGTGATTGCATTTTGCAAGGTCCGCACCAATCTGCATAAAAATCTACTAATACCTTATCGTTGTTAATTACTTCATCGAAGTTCTTTTCGCTTAACTTAATTACTGACATATTATACCTCCTGTTCTTTTAAGTACTTCACGATATCTAGACCAGCTAAGGCCCCCTCATATACGGCTTTATTAACTTGTAATAAACCTCCTGTTAAATTGCCGCATGCATAAATACCATTAATATTTGTCTTCATGTTTTCATTGACTTCAATAGAATCCTTGTTCATCATAACACCAAGCTTCTTCGCAAAATCTGCTCCTCCTGCTGTTCCTAGTGCAATGAATATACCATTTAGTTCCATCTTTGATCCATCATCAAATAGAACATATTGGATCTTCTCTTCTCCACCAACTTCAACAATCTTTCTTGTATCTACTGGGAATTCTGATTTTAAATCAAAACTCTCACCGTTTGTTAGAATTGTAATATCACTTGTTACATTATGTAAATCTTCAGCTTCAGATAAAGCATAATTACTATTACCTATAACTGCTACTTTCTTCTTTCTGTAGAAGAAACCATCACATATTGCACAGTAGCTTATTCCTTTTCCTTCGAAATCTACGATACCTTTAATGTTAGGTCTTAATTTCTTATTACCTGTTGCTATAATTATTGTTTTTGATTTGTATTCATTATTAAGAGTCTTAATACTAAAATCTAAAGGTCCATTAAAACTCAAATTAATTACTTCTTCCTCTTTAACTTCAACACCTAGATTTTGTGCTTGCTTTATACCATTATTATATAGATCCTTGCCGGAAATCCCACCTGGGAAACCATAATAGTTATCTATAAGATGGGCTTTCTCTAGTTGAGATTCCCCATGATATAAAACTAAAACATTCTTATTGGCTCTTTTTAGGTATAGGGCTGCTGAAATACCAGCAGGACCTGCACCTATAATTACTGAATCATACATTATTATTCACCTAATAATTCTTTAATCTTGCTCTCCATTACCATTGGATCTTCTACTGGAGATACACGCATTACTACATTGCCCTTTTGATCTACTAGGAACTTTGTGAAATTCCACTTAATATCATTTGGCTTCTTGCATGTAATACTAATTAAATTCTTAATTGCCTTCATTGCCATCTTATGAGCTACGCCTTGGATAAAATCTTCTTTAGCATTTTCCTTTAAGAAAGCAAAGATTGGACTTTCATTTTCACCGTTTACATCAACCTTCTTGAATTGATCAAAAGTTGTTTGATATTTAGCTGTACAGAATTCATGTATTTCATTGTCATCGCCTGGAGCTTGATGAGCAAATTGGTTACATGGGAAATCTAATACTTCAAATCCCTTTTCATGGTATTTTCTATACAATTCCTCTAGTGCTTTATATTGAGGTGTAAAACCACAACCAGTTGCTGTATTAACAATTAATAATACTTTACCCTCAAATTCTTTCATAGAAACTTCTTCATTGTTTCTCTTTACTGCTTTTAAATCATAAATTGAACTCATTTTTTAAATCTCCTTTGCACTACATCTTTTGATTGTTTGCAATTATATTGTATGCAATATATTTTATTTTGTCAACACCAGATTTGTAAAATCTAATTTACAGGCATTATATATTATCGTGATAATGCTCGTGTGTGCATGATGAGAATCTTAATTTTTCATCTTTATAGAATGCTAAATCTTGCAATTCTCCATTAAAATCGTAATCGTCTTTATGTTTTAAAAGCCATGCTTTAGAATTATCTGTTAATTTAAATCTATATATAATTTGTACAGAACTTGCTGCAGTACAATGTGAATGGAAAGATAACTTATAATCAATAAAGTCCTCTAGTAAGTCTTTATATTCATCTGTATCGAAGATGGCTTTTGGATAGAATGGTTCCCCTTTTCTTTCCATTCTTGTTAATAGTTCTGCATCATCTATTTCATTACCTAGCGTGTGATAAAAATGCCAATATAAATCTCTAGGTTCACTATATCTTGTATCTTTACCCAAATGATCTGCAATAAACCCGTTATCAAAGAATCCTTCTTCTTTTAAGTATTTTTCTTTATACTTTCCAGCAAAAGCTTTGCATTCATCTTTAATATTGACATAGATAACATCGAATGGCTCTAATTCAAGTTTGCTTAAGAATTTATAATATAGTAGTTTTAAATTCATTCTATCTATATTCTTATGCTCTTCGAATATCTCATCAGATTCATCTGCAGTAATTCTATAGCAATCCATAACTTGTCCAACAAGTTCAAATTTATTGCAATCTTTATACATATCTAATAGATATTTCATATCTGCATTCATGAATGCCTTATTCTTTTTATATTCTTCATAATCAGTAAAACCATCAAGTCTTACAACTGTTACAGTATCTTTTATTCCATTATTATCTAAGAATTTTAAAAACTCTACTTTTGATTTAAATTCTTGATCACCAATTACATAACCGGAGATTTTCAAGTTGGCAAAATTATCGTATTCAATTTCTTTGCCAATAAGATATTTCTTATCGCCAATTTGAATACCAATTTCTGATGTATCGTCTAAAAACTTACTGAATTCAAAAAAACTCAACTCGAACATAACCTCACCCCTTAGTATTATTATAAATCAAAATATGGAATTATACAAAATGTGCTTATAATAGCAAAAAATGACTCCTAATAGTAATTAAGAGCCATTTACATAACAATAATAATAATTAAATAACAAAGATTTCTTGTGTTACAGAAACTCCGTATTGCTTATATGAAAATTCAACAAGATTTGTATCTTTTCTAACAATGATTGTACCAAACTTATAATCTGTTACTTCTTCTCTTGTATCATCCTCATAAACGAGATTTAATCTTACTCCTCTTAAATCCAATTTTTCACCAACTCTATAAGTTAGTTTTCTTGGGAAAGATTTAATCTCTAAAGCTTTTACTCTATTTTGCTTTTTAGTAGTAGTAAGCATTCCTTTTTTCCATAGGATTAAAATAGTTCCTAAAACACCAACAAGTACTGTTGCTACGACAATAAGCCACGACCAGTTTTCTGGATCCTCTTCTTCTGCAAATTCATTAGTTCCTGTATCAACAACATTGTTAGACACTAGAGTTGTATTATCTCCAACCGACAATTCTACTTCTTGAGGGGTGGTGTTCAATGCATACGTTTTTTCAGGTCTCAAAGAGTGAGTAATAACTGCAACGCATATAATTAGCATCGCAGTTAAGATTAAAAACATCATAAAACTTTCTGTTTTCTTACTCATAGTACCTCTGAAATATATTATCTTTTTCGAATAGTAATCTAGTGTAATTATAGATAATTAATATTTCAAGGAAATATATGTGTCAATATTTGGATAAAAATTGTCAAATTTTGCTATTTCTTTTTGCTTGGCAATTCGCTAAGCATTGAATCTAACAAATCTTTTAGAAAATCTCTGTCTTCAACTCTATCTACAAGCAGCATTTGCTTTGCGCCATCATACGGAATAGTATACTCCGCATCAGGCATCATTTCTATTGCAGATTTTGTTGGCTTAACTAAGAATCTATCGTCGTATATTCCGCCGACGATTTTGTCTTTATAATAAATAATAAACTCACCCATCATTGGACGATATTGGATATCGTCCAAGAGTGATAATTGTTCTAATATAAAATCTAAATACGATTTACTTGAAGCCATTAATTATATATTGAATATTTCGGGAGCTGATGTAAATGAAGCAAAAGTAACCGTAGCACTCTTAAAATATAACATTTGCATATTGCCATCATCTTCGTTATACATATTTCTTAATACCGGCATTTTATCTAGCATTAAAGTTTTAACCTCTCTTGTATCATCATTAACAAGTTCCCCTGCTATTCTTACCCACTTTCCATCTTTGAAAGCGCAAATCTCTGCTTTTGGATTTTCAGCTAATTGATGAGAAACGGCTTTTACTTTACCTGTTTGAATATATAATCTATCTTTATAAGCAATTGCTGTACCAAAAGGTCTTACTCTTGGTTGATCCTTCTCAACAGTAGCAAGATAATATGTACCTGCTTCATCTAAAAATTTCACTACTCTTTCCAAGTTATTCATAATAACGCCTCGCGGTTTTATTAATTAACAAAGAACTAATATTTTGATACAAATCCTTTGCCATTGTTTTTTATTTTTCTTTCATTTTATTTTTAAATACTAATATTGCAACTACAAAAGCTAATATTGTATAACCAAGTACAATTAATAAAGGTAATATAAAATCATTAAATGAATCATTTACCCCTATAATCATATTTTGAATTAGCATTGTTGCATTTTTAAATGGTAATACTTTCATAAAAGTAATCATACCATTATTTAGTCCATCTATAGGAAACCACATACCAGATAATACGGATTGACCAACAATTACAATTGATGATACACCACCAATAGATTTTTCATTGCATATTGAGCCAAATAATATTCCCATTCCAATAAAGAATAATGATGATACTACACTTAATATAATAGCAAGAATCATGCCTAAACCAAATAATGATGTATCAAATATTCCACCAATTAAGAAAAATAATACTGATTGAACCAAAGTAATTGGTAAAACAGATAATGCATACGCAAAGATAAATTCATATGATTTAGCTTTAGAAACATATAATCTTGTTAAAAATGATGTATTTTTATCTGTAGACAGTAATAGCCCTGTAAATAATGTTAAAAATGCTTGTGAGAATACTACTATTCCTGGAGCTAAATATTTCATTTGAAACTGTTCTGTTAAATCATGAAATATTAAATAAAATAATATTTCCATAAATAGAGGTAACACTAATGTAAATATTAAAGATAATGGATCTCTTATTATTTCTTTTAAATTTCTTTTTGTTAATGTAAAAATCCTAGATAGTGATTTATTCATTTAATTCACCTCCAGATACTATTTCTATAAATGCTTCTTCGACATTTGATTTATTTGTTTTAATATATAATTCTTCTTTTGTTCCAACGAATAATAATCTACCATCTTTCATTATTCCGATTCTATCAGATAATGCTTCTGCTTCTTCCATATAATGAGTAGTAAGTATTATTGTCATTTTAGTCTTTAATTCTTTGATTGTATTCCATAATTCTCTTCTTGCGATAACATCAAGGCCTAAAGTTGGTTCATCTAAAAATAATATTTTTGGTTTAGTAACTAAAGCTAAAGCAATAGATAATTTTCTTTGCCAGCCTCCAGAAAGCTTTGAGGCTTTTTTGTCTTTAACTTTATCAAGCTCAAATGATGAATAAATATATTTTTTAGTTTCTTCTATTTCTTCTTTAGTTTGACCTGATAAATTAGCATAAAATTCTATATTTTCATCAACTGTAAGCTTTCTAGCTACAGCAGTTTCTTGCATTGATATATCAATTAATTCTTTTATTTTATCAGCATCTTTATTAATTGAATAATCGTATATTAATGCATCACCAGATGTTGGCTTAACTAAAGTTGCAAGCATTTTTATTGTTGTAGTTTTGCCTGCACCATTTACACCAAGAAGTGAAAATAATTCACCTTCATTTATTTCTAAATTTAAATTATTTACAGCAACAACATCTTTATATTCTTTTGTTAGATTATTTATCTTGATTGCCTGCATTTGGTATCACCCCTCCCATTAATGCATAAAATGCATCATCTTTTAATATGGCAAGACCTCTTTCTTTATCTCCCATAATCATTAAAGTGTCTCCTTCTTTAATATCAAACATCTTTCTTGCTTCAATAGGAACAGTAATTTGACCTTTAGGTCCAACTTTAACGCTAACTATAAATCTATCTTCTGTTACAGTTCTCATTTACCTCTCCTTGTATTCTTACTTTTCTTACTTTTCTTATTATATAACATAAAAATTGACTTTTCAATATTTTTGAACAATTCATAAAAAAAATTGTGATATTCTCGTATCACAATTAGTGTTCTTTAATGGTGTACCCGGCGAGAGTCGAACTCACAACAAAAGCGCCGGAGGCTTTCGTTTTATCCAATTAGACTACGGATACACATCCTTATTATACAATATTAATCTTTGATTTATTTATTAATTATTATATAATAATATTCGATGAGAAAGAGTTTATCTGTAGTTGTTATATTACTTGTTATTTTATGTACAATGCTTATTTGTACATCAAATGTTTTTGCTGATGAAAGTGTTCTTTATTATGAAACAACAGCACCACTTCAGGTATATGATGAAAATACAAATCCACTATTCACTATCCCTTATACTTATTTCTTTATAAGAAATAACGATACAGCAGTAGCTGGTGCAGATAATAATCTTTATTACAAAATCTCATACAATGGATTAACTGATTTATATGTTTTAAAATCTGATTTTGAAACTAAGGTAAGTTCTATTACTAAACTTGACGTATCAACTCCATATTACAACATAGAATTAATTGCCCCACAAGGAGCAACAACTTTATATAAATACGATAAAGAATCTAATTCATTTTTAGCAAGACCTCAACAAGAGCTTGTTTCAATAGATTTTTATGGATATCAAAAAGATGTTAATGGAGTTTACTATTTCTATGTAAAACCATACATTGAAGATGGTAATTTAAATGCATGCTATATTAAAGCTGATGATGTTACAACAAGTTTTAACGAAGCTAATATTGCTGCTCATCCACAATCAAAAGAAGCTATAGAAGAAACAAGACAAGCAAACGCAAAGGCTGCTCAAAACAACTTAAGAAGAAATATTTTCTTCTTCTTAGTATGTGCCCTATGCGTGTTTGTTGTTGTACTTATTTATAATCCTTTCAAAAAGAAAGGAGCATCACATGCTCCTTCTCAATTCACTTCTGAAGACGATTATTAAAATTAATCCTCTGTTGCAATACTTGCTAAGTTTTCCTTTTGTCTAGAAATCTCATAAGGATTTGAAATTACACCAATATTTAGGTATCTATTTACTTCAAATGCCTTCCATGGAGCTTCCTCTACTGGTGGGTAAACAATAAATGTTCTTCTATCCTTTTGTACAGGATGATTGAAAGATAATTTTGTTGCCCATAATGCAAGCTTACCTACTTTAAATGTTTCTGGATGATCAAGGCCATATTTTTGATCACCATATAATGGACAACCTATAGCTGCCATTTGAACTCTGATTTGATGGCTTCTTCCTGTTTCAAGAGCAATCTTACATAATGAATAACCTTTCTTAGATTCCTTTACTTCATAATGTAATACAGCTTTCTTTGAGCCTTCTTCAGACATTGTTGCAAGTTCTACTTTATTATTCTTTTCATCTTTCTTTAAATAGTTTGTTAATGTATCTTTAGAAAGCTTTGGCTCTCCACAAACTACAGCATAATATTCTTTTTCAAACTCGCCTTCTTTAATTTGTTCACATAATCTTTCTGCAGCTTTAGAAGTCTTAGCAAAAACCATTACGCCACCTGTTGGTCTATCTAATCTATGAACTAGACCTACATAAGCTTCGCCTGGCTTATTGTTCTTAACTTTAATATATTGTTTAACTGCAGTTAACATATCCATATCTTTTGTTTCATCAGCTTGAGATGGAACATTTTGTGGTTTTAATACCACAATAATATGGTTGTCTTCATAAACTACTACTAAATCCTTATAAGTAAAATTATTTGCCATAAATATTCCTTATTTGTTTATCCATAAAGCGCTACAGCCACAAGGAAGAACTAAACCTTCGTCAGTTGGTAATCCAACTTCATAAGCTTCTGTTGTGCCTTTAAAGTCCTTTAGAGACAACTTTAATATATTTTCCATTACTGTTGGTTGTAAACCTGTTGTATATGAATTAATTAGGAAGAATAATGGGTTTTCAGATAAAACTTCACTACACTTTGAAACTAAGTCATGAATACAATCTTCAAGTTTCCAAACCTCTCCGTTAGCCCCTCTACCATATGATGGAGGATCCATAATAATTGCATCATATTTATTACCTCTTTTTATTTCTCTGGCAATAAACTTAGAACAATCGTCAACAATATATCTAACGTGTGTTGTATCAATAGAAGATAATGCTACATTTTCTTTTGCTCTTTCAACCATAGCTTTTGCTGCATCTACGTGTGTTACATGAGCACCTGCTTTTGCACAAGCAACAGTTGCGCCACCTGTATAAGCAAATAGATTTAATACTTTAATTGGTCTATTAGCCTTCTTAATTAATTCTTGCATAGCATCCCAATTTACAGCTTGTTCTGGGAATAGACCTGTATGTTTAAATCCCATTAATTTCAATGAGAATTTTAAACCATTTCTCTCAATAGTAAAGTTGTCTGGAACTTTACTTGAGAATGTCCATCCGCCGCCACCTGTTGATGATCTATGGTATGTAGCATTAATCTTAGGATATGTTTCTAATTTAAAGGAAGGATGCCAAATAATTTGAGGATCTGGGCGAAGCAAACATAACTTGCCCCATCTCTCAAGTTTTTGACCATCGCCAGTAGCGATTATCTCGTAATCCTTCCAACCATTAGCAACTTTTATCATTATTTCTTTAGAACAGAAAGTTTAATGTTCTCTCCGTTAATATCGCAATCTTTCTCGAAACCTTCGATCTTGTTTACAAGAGAATCTGCAAGAACTACATCAAGTATTGTCTTGTCAGATAATAATACGTCAACCGTCTTTCCTTCACCTTCATATCCAAGTACGATATGATCTGTAACTTCAAAGCCAGCTTCCTTTCTCATTGTTTGAATCTTAGATGTTAATTCTCTTGAAATACCTTCGTTGATTAATTCTTGAGTTAAGTTAGTATCAATAACAACTGTCATGTTACCTTCTGCCTCAAGAGCATAACCAGGCTTATTCATTGGGTTAATTAATAAATCATCTTTAGATAATTCAATCTTTTCACCGCTTACTTCAAATACATGAGCGTTTCCAGCGTTAACTTCGTTAACGATGTTAGAAGCTTCATCAGTTCCTGTCTTTTCAGCAAGATAAGCCTTAATACCGCCAAGGAACTTACCATACTTAGGACCAACAGTCTTTAATTGTGGCTTTAATTCATATGTAACAAACTTAGAATTATCTGTTACGATTTCAGCCTTCTTAACGTTTAATTCATCGGCAACTAAATCTAACATCTTCACATCAGATAACTTCATATCTGTTTGGATATATAAAGAAGATAGAGGTTGTCTGTTCTTTAAGTTAGCCTTATTTCTTGCAGCACGACCAATTGTTACAGCCTTTAATACGATATCCATATCATGCTCTAAGTTCTTATCTACCATTGTCATATCTGCTACTGGGAATGAGCATAAATGAACTGAGATAGGAGCACTCTTATCAAAGTTTGTAACTAAGTTTCTATAAATGTTTTCTGACATAAATGGAGTAAATGGAGCAAGAACCTTAGCAAGAGTTACAAGTACTGTGTATAAAGTTGTATATGCAGCGATCTTATCGTCTGTCATATCTTTACCCCAATATCTTTCTCTACCACGTCTAATGTACCAGTTAGATAATACGTCTACGAAATCTTGGATAGATCTTGCAGCTTCTGTAATCTTGTATTGATCAAGATTCTTATCTACTGAATCTACTAATGTATTTAAGTTAGATAAAATCCACTTATCCATATGAGATAACTTACAATCTTTTAGATTGTACTTAGTTGGATCATAGTTATCAATATTAGCATATAGAACGAAGAATGAATATGTGTTCCATAATGTACCCATGAACTTTCTTTGTACTTCAGAAACGTTTTCTGCTGAGAATCTTGATGGAAGCCATGGCATAGAACCTGTGTAGAAATACCATCTAACAGCATCTGCACCTTGTACATCAATAACTGACATAGGATCTACAACATTACCCTTATGCTTAGACATCTTAATACCATTCTTATCGTTAACGTGTCCAAGAACGATACAGTTCTTAAATGGAGCCTTATCGAATAATAATGTTGAAATAGCAAGTAATGTATAGAACCAACCTCTTGTTTGGTCAACAGCTTCTGAAATGAAGTTTGCTGGATAATGCTTTTCAAATAATTCCTTATTTTCAAATGGATAATGTAATTGTGCAAATGGCATAGAACCACTATCAAACCAGCAGTCTAATACTTCTGGAGTTCTAGACATTTCACCGCCACAATCTGGACACTTAAATTTAACTGTGTCTAGGTATGGTCTATGTAATTCAATATCCTTATCTAATCCGCCAAGTTCTCTAAGTTCTTTTCTTGAACCTACAACATGAACCTTGCCGCAATCTTTACAAATCCAAATTGGAAGTGGAGTTCCCCAATATCTTTCACGAGAAATACCCCAGTCGATAACGTTCTCTAGGAAGTTACCAAATCTACCTGTACCAATTGTTGGAGGAATCCAATTGATTGTTGCATTGTTCTTTAGAAGATTATCTCTAACTTCTGTCATCTTAATGAACCAAGAAGATCTTGCATAGTATAGAAGTGGAGTATCACATCTCCAGCAGAATGGATAACTATGCTCGAATTGTAATTCTTTGAATAATAATCCTCTTTCTTTTAAATCCTTAATAACTAGCTTATCTGCATCCTTACAGAAGATACCAGCGAATGGAGTTTCTTTCTTTAATCTACCTCTTTCATCAACCATTTGTAGGAATGGAAGCTTGTAGTTCTTACCAACTCTAGAGTCGTCTTCACCAAATGCAGGAGCGATGTGAACGATACCTGTACCATCTGTTAGAGTTACATATGAATCATTTGTAACATAGAATGCTTTATCTTTGCCTTCATAGCAATTGTATAATGGCTCATATTCTGCATATTCATATTCGCTACCAAGCTTTGTAGATAATACTTCATAATCTTCAAATAAAGATGGAGCTAATGCTTCTGCAAGAACGAATACTTCGCCTTCCTTTGTCTTGATTTCAACATAGTTTTCATCAGCGTTCATACATAGAGCAACGTTTGATGGTAATGTCCAAGGAGTTGTTGTCCATGCTAGGAAATAACCTTCAGCATTCTTTCTCTTAAACTTAGCGAATACAGATGTTTCTTTAACATCCTTATATCCTTGAGCTACTTCGTGAGATGCTAATGCTGTTCCGCATCTTGGGCAGTAAGGAACAATCTTGTAACCTTTGTATAATAAACCTTTTTCGGAGATAGACTTAATAGCCCACCATACAGATTCAATATAGTTGTCATCATAAGTGATATATGGGTGTTCCATATCAACCCAGTAACCAACTCTATCTGACATCTCTTCCCAAGCGCCCTTATATTTCCAAACGCTTTCTTTACATTTCTTAATGAATGGTTCGATACCGTACTTTTCGATTTCTTCCTTACCATCCATACCAAGTGACTTTTCAACTTCAAGTTCTACTGGTAAACCATGAGTATCCCAACCAGCTTTTCTTAAAACATGGTAGCCCTTCATAGTTTTATATCTTGGAATGATATCCTTAATAACACGAGTTAAAACGTGTCCAACGTGTGGACGGCCATTGGCTGTTGGAGGTCCATCATAGAATGAGAACTCCTCTTTTCCTTCATTTTGCTCGATGCTCTTTTCAAAGACATCATTTAGTTTCCAGAAATCGATGACTTTCTTTTCTCTGTCAACGAAATTCATACTCGAGTCTACTTTATCGTACATATATTAATCCTCCGCTTCTTCGTCGTCGCTATTGCCTACTAGACCACGTAGCAATAGATCTTTATTTTCTTCTTCTTTTTCTTCCTTTGGCAAAACCTTTACTGTACAGCTAACGATTCTATTAAATTCAACTTCGTCAACTTTAATATGAAGATTTTCAAAATCTACTTCATCTCCAACAACTGGAGCTTTTTCAAGTAGCATTGCCAAAAAGCCGCTTACTTTAACTGGATCGTAATCATCTGGATCTTGATCTATCTCGAACAATTCAAAGAAATCATCTAAGTTGTAATCTCCTTGAATTTGATAAGTTTCTTCGTCGATTTTCTTAACTGGCTCAACAATATCATCATGCTCATCCCAAATTTCACCAACCAACTCTTCTAAAACGTCTTCAAGAGTAATGATACCCATTGTGCCACCATGTTCACTAATAACGATAGCAATATGCATTTTACCCTTTTGTAGTTTTTCTAGAGCGTCTGGAAGAGGCATTGCAGGTGGAAGCATAATTACGTTCTTTGACATTACGTTTCTAATCTTTGTTTCGCCTTTTTCATATCCTCTATAGAAATCCTTTTCGTTTAGGATACCTATAACGTTATCTATATTTCCCTTATAAACTGGGAATCTTGAATAACCAGTTTCTAAGAACTTTTGCTTTACTACTTCCATTGAAGTTCTTACATCAATACCTTCAACATTTACTCTTGGTGTTAAAGCATCTTCTACTGTTAAATCATCAAAACCGATTGCTGATTTAATTAAGTCAGATTCATCTTCATCAATCTCTCCTGAGTTTTCAGCTTCATCAACATAATTAATTAAGTCTTCATCTGAAATCTTTTGAGATTCTTGAGCCTTGAAAATCTTTGTTAACATCTTTTGGAAACTACCAAGAATTAGGTTAAGTGGATATAAGATGTAGAATAAAATCAAAATGATAAATGCAGAATTTAATGCGATTGGTTCTGGATTTCTCTTTGCTAATGTCTTAGGTCCAACTTCACCAAAGAATAAAACTATAATTGTAATTGCGATAGTAGAAATTGTACCTGCTAAGTTTCCATCAGAAATCAACCTTGTGAATAACAATGTAGACAAAGTAGCAGCACCGATATTAACGATGTTGTTTCCAATAAGAATTGTTGTTAATAATTTGTCGTAATTGTCGCCAAGAGCGCCAGCCCATTGATATTTCTTTTTCTTATTTTCAGCCATAGTCTTAAACTTAAGACGTGAAATAGAAGAATAAGCTGTCTCTGCAGCTGAGAAGAAACCTGATAATAAAATTAAAAGTACAATCGCTATTGTGTAAATTGCGTAATCCATCTATTGTCCAATAAATATATATTTATAATAAAAATATTATATAAATAAAAGTACGTGTTGTAAAGCGTTATGCGTAATTAACGCGTAAATATAAAGCAAAATGGGAGCAAGTTGCCCTGCTCCCACTAAATAATTTTCTAAAACACTAATTATCAAGGGAAAATTCCTCTTAACTTCTTAGCTCTTGAAATTCTTTGAATAGCTACAACATAAGCAGCTAGTCTATAACTTAGATGATTCTTATTTGCTACATCATCAAGTTCGTTCCAAGCTTTAACCATTATCTTTTCAAGTTTTTCATTAACTTCGTCAAGATCCCACCATAATGCTTGTAAGTTTTGTACCCATTCAAAGTATGAAACAGTAACACCACCAGCATTTGCTAAGATATCTGGAACTAAGATAATTCCTCTCTTATCAATAATCTCATCAGCTTCTTTTGCTGTAGGACCATTTGCAGCTTCTACAATGTATTTACATTGTATCTTATTAGCATTATCCTTTGTGATTTGGTTTTCCATAGCGGCTGGAATTAATACATCACACTTTGTTTCAAGCAATTCTTCATTTGAGATATGCTCTACATTATCTGCATTGTAATCTTTTAAGAATCTTTGCTTGTTACCAATGAATGCTAACACCTCTTGCATGTCTAAACCATTAGCATTTCTAATACCGCCAGATACGTCTGATACTGCAACAATTTTGCATCCTTTTTCATATAAAAGTCTTGCTGCTACAGAACCTACGTTACCCATACCTTGAATAGCAATAGAAACGCCTTTTGGATCAATACCCAACTTCTTAAGAAGTTGTAAAGTAATAATCATAACGCCACGACCTGTTGCTTCTGGTCTACCAATAGAACCGCCGACATCTAAGTCTTTACCTGTTACTACACCTGGTACCGTGTAACCTTTCATCATTGAATAAGTGTCCATTACCCAGTCCATAATTTGTGAGTTTGAGTTTACATCTGGAGCTGGAATATCTTTCTCTGGTCCAATGATTGGTAAGATACTTGCTGTGTATCTTCTTGTTAGTCTCTCAAGTTCACTCTTCGATAATTTTGAAGGATCTACCTTGATAGCACCTTTACCACCGCCATATGGAATATTAACTACGGCGCACTTAAAACTCATCCAAGCTGCTAGCGCTTTAACTTCGTTAATATCACAATCTTGGTGATATCTAATACCGCCCTTACATGGGCCACGTGAAGAACTATGTTGTACTCTATAGCCTTCAAATACTTGAATTGAGCCATTATCCATTCTTACTGGAATGGAGACTTTCAATTCTCTTTCTGGATACTTGATTGCAATGTAATCTTGTTCATCCATTCCGACAGCCTTTGCTGCCTTGTCCACAACTGCTAAGAAATTTTCAAACGCATTGTATGCCATTGTATTTCTTTGCCTCCCCCTTTTTAATAACCTTTATTATTTTTTCTACAAAACAATGTTTGTAGTGACGTCCCTTATCTTAATTTTCGTTAATAATAATTCGGTTGTTTTCGTAAGCCTCCTTAATATTCTTTTCTTTCTCTATTTGTAATTCTTCTACTTTCTGCTTAGATAGTGGATAAATAACAAATAGGAATAATGCCATAAGTCCATACATAACAGCAGGAATTAAAGTTGCTAATATGTACATGATATTTAAATTCTCATCACCTTGAGCTACATTACCAACAATATACCCCATTCCAATTAATGCTCCATTTACCGCAATAGCAGCAATAACTTGTCCGAGTTTTCTAAAGAAATTAAATATAGAATATGCTGTTGCGTCATCTCTTTGTTTTGTCTTTACTTCTAAATCATCCAATGCATCTGTTTCCATAGACCATAATTGTAAAGATATAAAAGTAAGCCCACAGCCACTAATAAAGCACATAGCCATAAATAAATACATTAATATACTTGGATCAATACCCTTCATGAAAAACAATGCTAAATTTGCTCCGCAGGATAAAGTTAGCCCAACAGCACATAATTCTCTTTTTCCAAACTTTCTTACAAGTTTTGGAGTAAAGAACATTAAGACAGCCATAGGTGCATAATTACATCCTGTTGCTATTAAATTCATCCAGTTAGCATTGAAATAATAATCGAATAGATATGTATAGAAACTTTGTGTAAACATTTGCCCTGCAAGTAATAGCATTGCAGTTAAAGATATACCAATAAATGCCCTATTTTTGAATAGATTCTTTAATGCTTCTGCTGTCCTATGTTTATGCTGTAATCTTTCTTCTTCGGTTTCTGCTTCTTTACCTTTAGCAATAATTCTTTCTTTATTCATAAAGAAACATAATACAAGTAAGCAAGCAGAGGCTATTGACATTATAATAACGCCAATAATAATTGGCTTATACATCATAGTCTTCACACCGTTCTCGTCAGTGCTATAGCAGAATGACGTAATTAATAATACTGGCATAGCGCCAACACCAGCTCCAACAGATCTCCAAATAGACAATTTATTTCTTTCTTTTTCATCTGTAGTTACTACAGCGGCAAGTGATCCATATGGAATCTGTAACATTGTATATGCCATACCAAATAGAACATATGTAACAGTAGCATATACACATGTTAACGTATATTTATCTGGATCCCCTATTCCTGGCCATTTTGCAAACATTAACATTGCAGTAAAAGACAAAGGCAAAGCTACATATAAAAACCAAGGTTTGTAACGGCCATATTTTGTTATCTTGACTGAGTCGCAAACTCTACCCATAATTGGGTCATTTACTGCGTCCCAAATTCTCGCAAGAACAAACATGACCATAATATACATTGGTTGAATTGAAAAAATATCAGTATAGAATTTTTGTAATAACGAAGTAACTAATGAGAAAACTAAACAGCCAGCCGCATCGCCTAATGCGTATCCTAAATAGTCTTTTGTTTTTAATCCACTTGTCTTAGAAATATAACTGCTTAATGTATCAGCAGCTTGCTTAGATAAATTTTCCACTTAATAACCCTCATCCACTATATTATAGAATAATAAAAATCTTAAAACAATACGCAAGCGCGTCTAATCGATAAATTTTGTAAAAAATATCGAATAACAAAATGAGCGCCTCAATCTGAAGCGCTCAAATATGATTCATAATTATTATCAAAGTGAAGGTTTTCTTTCCTCTAGAGGCACATACTCTTGTCTCTCACCTACTGCAACGTAAGCTGGACGAATAATCTTGCTTTGGTTAACAAGTTCTTCTATTCTATGAGCACTCCAACCTGCAATTCTTGCAATAGCAAAGATAGGCGTAAATAACTCTTTTGGAATATGTAACATTCTATAAATATAGCCTGTATAGAAGTCGATATTTACTGCTACTGGTTTAAACAATTTTCTCTTCTCCGCAATAACGATTGGAGCAAGCTTATAAACTTGTTTATATAACTCAAAATCATCTGTATGGTTGAAATGATAATCTTCGTTAAATAAGATTGATTGTAATACATTAGCTCTTGGGTCAGATAATGAATAAATAGCATGTCCCATACCATAGATTAAACCTTGTTTATCAAATGCATCGCCATCCATGATTTTCTTTAGATATGCCTTTACTTCTTCTTCAGAATAATCCTTAACATGAGCCTTAATGTCTTCCATCATTTCAACAACCTTGATATTAGCACCACCGTGCTTTGGTCCCTTTAGTGAACCTAGTGCAGCAGCAATTGCCGAATATGTATCTGTTCCTGATGAAGTTACAACCCTTGTTGTAAATGTTGAGTTATTACCACCACCGTGTTCCGCATGAAGAATTAAGCATACGTCTAAAAGTCTAGCTTCTTCTGCTGTATATCTACCTGTACCTCTAAGCATATAAAGAATGTTTTCAGCTGTAGATAAATATGGCTTAGGATTTCTGATCTTTAAATTCTTTCCTTGGTGATAATATCTATGTGCTTGTAGTGAATGAACTGCAAGTACTGGGAATACTGCAATTAATTTTAAGCATTGTGTAAATACATTTGGTATTGAGATGTCTTCTGCAGCATCATCGTATGAATATAAAGACAACACGCACTTTGCCATAGCGTTCATAATATTCTCAGCTACAGATTTTAAAATAACGTCTCTTAAGAATGTATCTGGAAGTTGTCTAAGTCCATTTAAAAGATAAATGAAATCATCTAATTCTTCCTTGTCTGGCAATTTACCTGTAAGTAATAGATATGCTGTTTCTTCAAAACCATATCTACCCTCATATGCACCACCAGCGATTAATTTTTCAATAGGAATTCCTCTATAGAAGCATTCGCCTTCAATAGCTACTCTCTCACCATCTTTAGTGTATTTAAAAGCATTGATTTCAGAAATATCTGTAAGACCAGTAACAACGCCTCGTCCTTGATTATCTCTTAAACCTCTAAATACCTTATGCTTTTCGTAAAGATTTGCGCTAATAGCATCACATCTTTTTGTAAGCCTAGTAAGTCTAGTGATTTCCTTTTTATTAGTCTTTTTAAAGCTATTGTAAGTATTTTCCATCTCGCACCTGCTTTCTCAAAATTCCCCTGTTTTTAAATTATAATATTTCGATTCCTGCTGCCTTACACTTCTTAACCATTTCATCAGGCCAAATTGAAGTATGAACTTCACCAATATGAGCCTTTTCAAGAAGTAACATACAAAGTCTTGATTGACCAATACCACCACCGATAGATAATGGAAGTTCACCATTTAATAACATCTTGTGGAATGGTAATACTAATCTTTCTTCATGTTCACTCTTTGCAAGTTGTAATCTTAATGTTTCTTCATCAACTCTGATACCCATTGAAGAAACTTCAAATGCCATATCTAAAACTTCGTTATACATGATTAAGTCGCCATTTAATTTCCAATCGTCATAATCTGGTGCTCTACCATCATGTCTTTCACCGCTCTTTAATACATCACCGATTTGCATAATGAAAATTGTGTGATGCTTCTTAACAAAAGCATTTTCTCTTTCTTTTGGAGATAGATTTGGATATAAATCTTCAAGTTCTTGAGAAGTAATGAAAGTAACGTTTCTATCTATTTTCTTTGTTAATTGTGGATATACTCTTGTAATTCCTTCTTTAGCATCAGCTATAGCATTAACAATATCTTGAACAGTCTTTTTTAGATATTCAACATTTCTTTGGTCTTTTGAAATAACCTTTTCCCAATCCCATTGATCTACATAGATTGAGTGAATGTTGTCTAATTCTTCATCGCGACGAATTCCGTTCATATTTGTGTAGATACCTTCGCCTACATCAAAACCATATTTTGCTAAAGCGATTCTCTTCCACTTAGCAAGAGAATGAACTACTTGAGCTTCAACGCCTGGCATATTTAAGATGTCAAAACCAACTGCTCTTTCTGTACCGTTTAAATCGTCGTTGATACCAGTTCCAGCCTTAACAAACATAGGAGCTGTAACTCTCTCTAAATTTAACTTATCACATAATTCGTTTGTGAAAATTGTTCTTGCTGTTTTAATAGCTCTTTCTGTTTCTCTAACAGATAATAAACTCTTGTATTTTTTTGGTAATATTAATGCCATAAAAGCCTCACTTTTAATTCCCGAATTTAAATAATAAAAATATTATATATAATTGCGCAGTAAATTACAACAAAACTTTATTGCTTTTTAGGCTTAGGTATTTTAAATTTGTTTAATTCTTTTTGACCAATAACTATCATAAATATGCCCATTGCCAGTATTATAGCGCATACTACACCGCCTGTTGCTGAATTCCAAATTGTTACATATCTTACAGCATCTTCTGGCGCATATTGTTTTAACATTGATGTTTGAAGAGCAAAAATTGAAACAAGAGCAGCAGCTAAATTAGTGTTCTTAATTGCGCGAATAATATAGTCATGTTGCTTTCTTGCTTTTATGAAATTGGCTATAGATATAGCCATCTTTATGAATGCATATAATGCTGTTACATAAACAGCCATAGTCATATTTGTTGTTGAGAATGACTTTCCTTGAGATACAACAAGAATGATAATTACCTCAATAAATGCAATAGCAATACATAATAATATGCCATCGTTTCTGTATGTTTTTAATGAGATAATTAAACTACCTTGTGAATATTTTGAATCCTTGTATCTAATCAAGTTATGAGCACTTAAGATAGATAAAAAGGTATAATAACCAGCAAGTGCTCCATACCAGCCTACATGAAATATAAATGCAAGTGCGATGTTGTATAAGACGAATATTACAGTAGCTGCAAATGAGAAGAATGTGAATACGATTGTTCTGTAACCATAATTGTCTAGCATTAAAGACAACGTGTCGCTCATTTTTATAAGACGAATTATTCTCTCTTTAACGTGTGGATACAATCTTACACCAAGATATATCGCATATGGCAAGATAATAAATGACATGACATAAAATACAATTGCACTAGCAGATGTATCACTAGCAATAGCATTCTTAATACTAATAGCAACTAAAATAATCGTTGCTATATATACAACGACTATAGTAAACAAACTAGGATTAAAAAATCTATATTTTAGGCTTTCTTTTTTCACTCTCACTTACCTAGTGATAAGTTTAGCACATAACACACAGAATAAGGAAAAGAAATTCCGCTATTTATTTGTAAATAATTGAGTTTGTAAGAAACGATCTTATTTGAGTAATAATCGTAGCAAAGATCGTATTCTTCGCTAGCCGATTTATTAACAAAAGTAAGATTACTTCCCTTTTGTAACACATGGTTAATATCCTTTATTTTATCTGCTTTTATTAGATAATATTTGCCATCAATTTCCTCTAGCGGCATCACCTTTTTAAAGTATAATAAAACACTCTCATAAAAGACTCCTTGACCCACCTCTTCTACAACACTATTTTGAGAGATAAGATACTTTGTATCTTCTATATAGAAATCTATGGTCATATCATCCCCTTTATACTCCATAAAAAATGTCGAATCTTGACCATGTTTTTCAAGAGAATAATTGCTCGTGTTTCCATTATATTTTTCCTCACAAGAAACGCTAAATTCTTGCATGGAATTTATATATGAAAAATCAGCATCAAAGGATATTTCATTGATAGTTTGAAGTGTTGTAGAAAACTTGGATATATACTCATCTCCAAGTTCCTTTTCAACAAAAAATACATAGAATGTAAAGCCCCCTGCAGCTATTACTCCAACTATTACTAAACATAGTAAGATTTTTAGATAAGTTTTCATAATGCCTCGCAAATAAAAACAGGGAGCCCATAGTAATATGGTTCCCTGAATACAATTATTCTATATCAATTATTTCTTTAAATCAATTATTAAGCAGTAATCAATTCTAATCCACGCTTAATATATAAATCACTAAGTAAAGGTCTATATGATTTTGAGATCTTATTCTCAGCATCTGGAATAATTCCAACTCCATTAACTGTAACATCCCAACTTAGCTTTCCATCATCCCCTTTTGTTGGAATATAGTATGTACCATTTGTAATATTTAAATAATACTTGCCATCCCCAATTTCAACTATTGTTTGAGCAACACCTTTTCCATATGTTTTGCCACCAACTATCTTTGTGTCGTTATAGTACATCAACGCTCCAATTAATGCTTCTGATGAAGATGCAGTTTGAGAATCACATAAAACAATAAGCTTGAAATTATTTACTACTGATGGCAAATTAATAATCTCATATTCTTTATCGCTATATGTGCCTTTGAAATCTGTTGAAAAATATGTATTCTTAAACATTCCATAACCCGCATTATAATACATTCTTAAAATAGGGAGAGAAGCATCTTCTGCCCCATCTAATAAACATCCTGCTACGTAACTTAGAATAGTAGCATTACCGCCACCATTTCCTCTTAGGTCTAATATTAAATTAGTTGCACCGCTTTCAACAAAAGTTTCACAAGCTGCATGAAAATCTCTAATCGCGCTGCCCGAAAAACTTCTAAACTTAATCATTGCACTTGTGCCTGTTGTATCGCCAATTTCTTGAGCTGAATAATATTCTGTAGTCCTAGATGATAGCCATTCTTTTTCTAATCTGAAAGCGTATAAATCGTTGTTGTAAGTATCATCGCCATTACTCTTTATGATATAAAATATTGCGTTTTCATCTGCAGCTAATAGATCTTTAAATTTCGATTTTTCCATTCCTTGCACAATTATAGGATCAGAGCCTAAAAGTGCTATTGCAGTAGGACTAACCATACTAATCGCATATATCTTATCTCCTTCCTCAATATAGACATCATCTGCAACTGATTCTCTATTATTAAGTTGTAAATCAGAATAATGATATGTAGCTTTTGTTGTAGCTGCTGGAGAATCTTTCGTAACATAATTAATAATATGTTCATTAATACCACTTTCATTATACGAAAAACCATAAGCTTTTGTAGCTTCAACTTCAGAATTTAAATACATCCCAGTATAGTCATCAACTTGAGTCATCATTGCAGCTGTAGCATAAACTTGGAACTCTTCCCAATTAATATCTTTATAATAATATTTTTTGAAGGCTTCATATGCTTCTGCCATTAAAGGCATATTCTCATCAAGAGAATTCCTCTTGCCAAAGAAATAACCCCCAACACCAGCACCTGCAATAAGTGCTAATATTAGAAGAACAGACACACAAATTATAATTGCCTTCTTCTTTGGAATATAATCGCTGGACACTTCCACTACTTCCTTATTTTGGCTTTCTTCAAAAACATTATTATCTTCCATAATTACCTCTTTGAAATCACATAATCTGTAGATTTATCAAAATACACATTCTTATAAATCTCACCATTAACAACAGATAAGGATACTTCTTTTCCAACATATATGTTTGATATCGGTTCATTTACATCAAATCTAAGATTTGAAACTTCAACATAATAACCTTTATCGTCTTGTTTTAATTCAGTGCTTACTACACCACTATTATTAAGAGCCATTAAAGTCTCTCTGCTTTTTGGACACTTTAATAATTCTTCTTTTGTTCCTCTTTGTATATACTTTTTATATGCCATTATAGATACCATATCTGATACTGAGAAAGCATCGTCAATACTACTTGTTGCGAACACAACCATCTTACCTTTCATATCATCTTTTAGAATATTTAATATCTCTTCATGTCTATCATCTATGTTCTTTAGCACATCATCTAAAAGATATATATCTGCCTCTCTTTCAAAACATCTTGCAATTATTACAATGGACTTTTCATCTAAAGATAATTCCCTAACCTTTTTATCTTTAAGATTCTCTATTCCATATTTTTTTAATCTAGATAATGCAATATCTTCAGCATTTTCTATACCTCTGAGTTTTAAAGGAATTAACAAATTATCAAGAACCGTTGAATACAACTTTAAAGATTTTATATCAAATGAATATACAATATCTTTAATATCATTAAGCTCAATTTTTCCTTGATACTTTTCAAGTCCAGCAATACATCTTAAAACTGTACTTTTTCCAGATTGAGCTTTTCCGTATATAGCAAAAACACCATCTCCATTTATAGAAAATGTGGCCATATCTACTCCTAAATAGCCACCAAAATATCTCATATACAAATCTTCTACTACAACGGATTTTGCCATAGAATTATTATACTTTAAATAGCAAAAAATTACAATTGACAATAGATTTGGTTTGCTATATATTTATTAATGGCTAGGGGTGCCTTATAGGCTGAGATGATACCCTTTGAACTTGGACAAGTTAATACTTGCGAAAGGAAGTTAATATATTCCCATACTATTACAAGTTCTCCTTAGCCAAAGGAGATTTTTTTTATGTTTCAATCATTATTTTTAGTTGCTGCAGATGAAGCAAGTTACACAAACTACTTCAATGTATCATCAACACGTGGAATTGAACTTGTATGTTTACTTTCCTTACTTGGCATTCTACTAGTTGCAAATCTAGTAGTTTTCTTCGTAAGAAAGGATTCATTCGTTCTAAGCACTAAAATCAGCGTTTATACACTAATCGCATTTAGCGCTTCAATCATCGTCGCAAATATCGCTATTGCAATCAAAGATGGCACTTTTAAAGAAATGGATTGCCGTGAATACATAGAAACAGTTCCATTTATGGCATTAACTGTTATTATGACAATTTTATTTGCCGCAATGCTTATTGTTCTTCCTTTTATCTTTGATAAGGAAAAACACACAGACTTAAAATACCAAACAAGATCAATTGCATACGCAGGCATCTTATTAGCACTTGCATTTGGATTATCTTATATTAGATTATTCAAAGGACCATATGGTGGTTCAATTACGGTTGCTGCCCTTCTTCCTATTGCTTTATATTCATATATCTTTGGATGTAAGAAAGGAACTTTAGTTGGCGTAGCATTTGGTTTATTACAATTTATCCAAGACCCATATTTCTATCATATCTTACAATTCTTCTTAGATTATATTATCCCATTTGGTTTCATTGGACTATTTGGCGGTATGTTCAAAAAGATTATTAAGAATCCATCAATTTCTCTAATTGTTGGTCTTGCTGTAGGTGTTGTATTTAGATTCCTATCACACTTTATTTCAGGTGCCGTATTCTTCGGTTCATGGATGCCAGAAAACTTCACAAGCATATGGACATATAGCTTTGTATATAATATCGCTTACGTTCCTATCGACGGAATCATCTCTATGGTATTTGGTTACTTCCTACTAAGAAGCAAATTATTTATTAACCAAATCAACATGATTACATTAACTGAAAAACCAGTGATAGACGACACAAATGAAGATACTACTTATATTGCAAGTGCAAAATAAGTGATCTTATATACCATATTCTTATTTTAGTCAGGGCGATCCATGAATTCATGGGTCGCTTCCACTATTATAAATATATAAAAACTAAAACTGAACCTTTTAAAATATCAAATGATACAAAATCTTCTTGAGCTTTATTTGAAATACCTTGACCTAAATTATATTTAGATAATTCAATATTATCAATTTTATATTTACATCCTACCCCATTAGACACAACTGCATCATCTCCAAAGGCGATAATAGAGAAATCACGCCCTTTTATTGTATTGAATGAGAATTTACCTGTCTCTGAATAATAGATATCACAATTAGGCTCTTTTGCGATTACGCAAGCACCTTTCTTATATCCTCTAGAAAGCAAAGCTAGATTACATAAAATATGATCAATCTTTCCTCCACCAAGTCCATATATTGAAATCTCTTTAAAGCCTTTCTCTATTGCTAAATCTATAGCAGCTTCACCATCTGTAACATCTTTTTCTACATTAAGTTTTATAACATCTAAATCGTTTGGAATATTTGCTGAATCAAAATCGCCAATAGCTATAGCTATTTTCTTGTTTTGTTTAATACAAGCTAAATAGCCTGCATCTGCAGCTATTATATACTCTTCTTCAATAGGAGCAATTTTATTAGGTGATTTTAATACTATAGCAGCTTTCATTTTATTCCTTATTCTCTTTTTGTTTATTATTATTTGCTGGTATTTGAGCAATTATAATAGCAATTAACATTACTAAACAGCCAAGCCATTGTACAAGTGATAAGCTCTCTTTTAGTATAACCCATCCAGCGATAGCAGAAATAGGAGATTCTAAGCAAAGAATCATTGCAGCAATAGTTGGTGAGAAATTTCTTTGACCCAGAGCATTAAATGTATAACCAAGGCCCGCTGACATTAAACCTGAATATAAAAGTTGAGGAATACAATCTTTTATCACTTCTATACTTGGTGTCTCAAATATAAACATAGCTATACTAGATAGAGTACCTGCAAATAAATATTGAATACAGCAAAGCTTTATAACATCACATTTTGGAGTTATGTAAGATAGGTATAGTATATGTGCTGTAAAAGCAAATGAACACAATAATACAAATACCTCGTATTTTGTAAACACAAAACTCTCCCCAACCATACACAACATAAACATTCCAATAATAGCAAGAGGTGCTGCTATCCAGATAATACTTGATGGCTTTCTATGAAAGAATACTCCAAAGATAGGAGTAAATATTATATATAAAGCTGTTATGAATCCCGCTTTACCAGAAGACATTCCCTCAACACCTTTTTGTTGAAGAATAGAAGCAACAATCAAAATAAAGCCTGATACTAAACCATATTTAACAGTGTTTATGTTATATGCCTTATAATCTTCCAAAGATAAGTCTTTGTATACTCCCTTTTTCTTATCTATTGATCTAAAAACAAAAACAGCAGGAATCAATGCAATACCACCCATTAGGTATCTTATACCATTAAATGTAAATGCCCCCATTGAGGATGTTGCGGCCGATCTTTGAGAAACGAACGCTATACCCCAGATGACTGCGGTAGCAAGCAGGAATAATACGTTTTTTATGTGTTTTTTATTCATATTGATAATTGTACTATAAACATAAAAAAAGAGGTACCATTTTGACATGATACCTCTTTGAATTTTTACTATTATTTATTATTGGTGTGCAGCATAATATGTGTCTCTTAATGCAAAGTCTTCAAATGTGAATACTACATTAGCTCCTGTTGCATATTTATTAATATGCTTTAAGTTTTTACATCCGCCAAATGCACCATCTTTAACTAATACATTAATAACAACATTTTCGTTAACTTCAACTTCACCAAGTGAAGAACAGAAAGAAATTGTTTCTAGTCTTGTACATCTTGCAAATGCACAGATATCAATTAAATCAAGGTCCATATTAAATACAACTTTATTTAATGCAGTACAATCAGCAAATGCTGAATAACCAATTGTACTTAAGTTAGTAACATGTTCAAATGAAACTTCTTCAAGTTTTGTACAATTAGAGAATGCGTACATATTGATTGTTGTAAGTGCTGATCCTAGTAATACTGTCTTTAAAGCTGCGCAATTATAGAATGCCATTGCACCAATAGTAGTTGCACCTGAGATATCAATCTTATCTAAAACCTTACAGCCAGTACACATATTAGCTGGGATATTAGATACAGATCCAATCATTAATGACTTCATTGTTTTATTATAAGCAAATGCTTCTTCCGAAATAGATTGAACTAAATTTGGTACTTCAACAGCACCTGTTGCTGCATAACCATCTACAAGTACTCTATTTACTATTACCAAGCCTTTTTCTGATGACTTTCTTGCATCTTCAAGCCATTGAGTTCCTTCAAATGCACATTTACCAAATTTTGTAACCGTAGATGGAATAATAATTTCTTCAAGCTTTGTACATCCAAAGAAAGCTTTTTCTTCAATAGTTGTTAATTCTGTTAACTTAGATAAGTCAATTGAAATAACATCTGTACAATTTAAAAATGCATTCTTACCGATTACTGTTATAGAATCAGTAGAATTAGCTACAACTTTTTTTGCCGTTGGAGTTGCTTTTGTTAATTTATATGACGATGTACCTGGAATTAATGCCTTTTCAAAATATAAAGTAGCGACACCTTCGTCTACACTATTAACTGGTTCTGTTACACCTACAGATTGTGAATCTTCATTTTCTGCTATAACAGGAGTTTGGCTTTCATATGTACCAGAAACTTCTTCATTTTGTGCAGTTTCTTGTACAACTTCTTGTGCGACTTGTTCATCAGCACTTAATGATATTCCTACTGGGTCCACTGTTTTTCCACTATCTTGTTGCAAAAATGGAACAAATGCCAAACTAACCGTTAAGCACATTAGAACCAAGCTGAATGATGCCACCATAATTTTCTTTTTCATAAGCCCCTCCGAGTAGAGTTTATTTTATAGTTATAGTAATACAATCCCAACAATAAATAGGACTGCAAACAATATGCATAAGATTAGTAATATAGTTCTAGTTGTAGAATCTTTCATTGATAAAGCGTAGCGAATACCGCAAAGGAAAACAACGACGGCTAATAAAACATCTTTTACGATGGATAAAACACCATTAATACTGCCAATAAAAGTCCAATCGGTATATTTATATACGATTTGTAATATCCAAATAACTATAGCAATAACTATAGCGATTAAGCATGCAAAGTTTACTACTGTGCTGCCCGAATATCCAGAAGAACCCTTTTTTGACATCCTACTTCCCCCTACGGATAAATATCTACTAGATTGTTTCTTGTTGAATTAATTCCCCTTCTATATTATATTGTATCATATTACTATTAAATAATAAAAGATAGCCAGAAACAGAATTTTCTTTAGGAAGAGACACAGAACCTGGATTTACTACCAAGACTCCATTTTCCCTTTCCATAAAGTTCGTATGGAAATGTCCATAAGCTAAAACATCACCAACACTTGTATCCATGTTGTCTTTGTTTAGCTTATGACCATGTGTACATGTAATAACCTTTCCATCGACATAAAGTTGAGCGCTCTCAACAAATGTGAAATCAGATATCATTTGATCAACTTCACTATCACAATTACCTTTAACTACAATAAGCTTATCCTTAATTGAGTTTAGAATAGCAGCAACGCCCATTGGATTATAGTCCTTTGGGAATGGGTTTCTTGGACCATGGTTATAAATGTCTCCAAGAAGCACCATCTTATCTGCTTTTTCTGCATTAAATCTATCTACTAATTTCTTAGCATAGTATTGTGAACCATGAATGTCTGATGCAATTAATATCTTCATATAATTAGTCCTCTAATAACTTTTCAAGACAAGCTTTCTTTACGCAACAAATTAAGATAGCAATTGAGATATCTAAATCTGATGTTGATGTGAATGTTGGAGCAATTCTTAATGTCTTGTCATCATCGTCTCTTCCATATGGGAATGGAGCTCCAGCCTTTGTTAATGTTAAGCCAGCTTCTTTACATAATTCGTAAACACGCTTAGCACATCCTTGATATACATCAAGAGTAATGAAATATCCGCCCTTTGGATTTGTCCATTTAGCAATATTGCTATCTGTAGAGAATTCCTCTGTAAATGCATTAATGAATTTATCGAACTTAGGTTTAATTACTTCTCTTTGCTTCTTCATGATAGCAGAAATATTGTTCATATCCTTTAAGAATAAATAATGGATATATTGATTAACCTTATCATAGCTGATTGTTTCAATAGTTAGGTGAGATAAGATATCCTTAATATTCTTTTCAGAAGCACCAATACAAGCTACACCAGCACCTGCAAGAGTAACCTTAGATGTTGAAGCAAATTCATAGATTCTATCTTCGTTACCATACTTTTCAGCAACTGTCATAATGTTAGCTAACTTTTCTGGAGTATCTGTTAAATCATGAACAACATAAGCATTATCCCAGAAGATTCTGAAATCTTTTGCCTTTGTCTTCATCTTTGCAAGTCTATCTACAACTTCATTTGAATATACGCAACCAGATGGATTTGAATACTTAGGTACGCACCAAATACCCTTGATTGAATCATCTAATGAAACTAATTTCTCAACAACATCCATAATAGGACCATCTTCGTTCATTGGAACTGAAATCATTTCTATACCGAAATGTTCACAAATTGCAAAGTGTCTATCATAACCTGGAATTGGGCAAATAAACTTAACCTTTGAATCGTTCCATGGCTTTTCACCACAAACACCAAATTGTAAAGCTCTTTGGATAGTATCATACATTAAGTTTAATGAACTGCTACCACCAACAATAATATTAGCTGGCTTTAAGCCTAACATGTCAGCAAATAATTGTTGCATTTCTGGAATACCAGATAACATACCATAGTTTCTATAGTTCTTTGGCATGCTCTCTAAAGCTTTATCAATACCCTTAAACATTTCCATACCAATGTCTAATTGTTCTGAGCATGGTTTTCCTCTTGAGATATCAACCTTGTAACCTTTTGCAACGAAGGCGTTGAACTCTTTGTTTACTTCATCAAGAAGTTGAGCTTTCTTTTCTTTACTAAGTTCTAAATAATTCATTTTTCTATATCTCCATTTATTAAAAATTTTTAACTACTTTTTGTCTTCTTCACCTTTTTCTCTAATAATTAGTTTTATAGGTGTTCCTTTAAATACGAATGTCTTTCTTAAAACATTCTCTAAATATCTTAAATAACTAAAGTGCATTAATGATGTGTCATTAACAAAGAACAAGAACACTGGTGGATTTGTTTGCGCCTGAGTTACATAATACACTCTTAATCTCTTTCCATGAACACTTGGTGGTTCATTAGCAACAATGGCATCAGCAATAATATCATTTAATACACCAGTTGATACACGCTTTGAAGCTTCCTCGTAAACTTCAAAAATTGCTTTTAATACTCTATCTACTCTTTGACCTGTTTTCGCAGAGATATATAGAGGCACAAAATAATCCATGAAATTTAATTCTCTCTTTAAATCCTCATTAAACACGTTTACAGTATGAGTATCCTTTTCAATTAAATCCCATTTATTCATAAGAATAACTGATGGTTTCCCTTGTTCATGAACATAACCACAAATCTTTGTGTCCTGTTCTGAAAAACCCGAATATGCATCAATAACTATTAATACAACATCAGCCTCTCTAATAGCCGCTAATGATCTTAATACTGAATATTGTTCAATACCTTCTTCAACTGATGCCTTCTTTCTAATACCTGCTGTATCAATAATCTTGCACTTTCTACCATTATATGTAAAAGGTGTATCTATAGCATCACGTGTTGTTCCTGCAATATCCGAAACGATAACTCTTTCTTTTCCTAGAATCTTATTTGTCAAAGAGCTCTTTCCTGCGTTTGGTTTACCAACGATAGCAATCTTTAAAACATCTTCATCTTCATTTTCAAATTGAGAAGCATCAACGTTTTCAAGAACTGCATCTAATAAATCACCAACACCACTTCCATGTTCTGCAGATAAAGGAATAACTTCTCCTACAGATAAATCATAGAAATCATACACATTTGTTGTATCGTTATTATCTACTTTGTTTGCTGCAATAATTACTGGCTTACTAGTCTTTTTCAAAATATCAGATACTTCAATATCATTTTGAGTAACGCCAACTCTTCCATCAACAACAAAGATAATCGCATCTGCAAGATCAATTGCTAGTTCTGCCTGTGTTCTAATATGTGACCACATTATATCTTCGCTCTTAACATCAAGACCGCCTGTATCTATTAGTGTAAATTTACGTCCGCACCATTCTGCGTCACAATACACTCTATCTCTTGTAACACCTTCAAAGTCTTCAACAATAGAAACTCTCTTTCCAACTATCTTGTTGAAAAGCGTGCTTTTTCCTACGTTAGGCCTTCCGACTATCGCTATTAGTGGTAATCTCTTCATTTAACTATTTCTCCTACTATCTTAACCAAGCTTGCACCACCTTGGCTAACGTGTATTTTTGCATTTAACTTATTTTCAAGTCCCTCAACAGTCATACCATCTAAGAAAGTTGTGGTAAACTCTCTTAACATTGTAGCTGGTATAACAATATCTTTAGGAGCATCCTTTACCTGAGCAACAATATCTGTTCCTGTAATTAGACCTGCTACAGTAATTGTTGTTCCAAAGAAATTATTAATAATGTCATATATCTTAAACTCAACATTTGGATATTTTTCATTAATCAATTTAGTAACCTCTTTTAGATATCCCTTAAATGATTGTCCAGTTATAAGACCAATTGTCGCTTTTTTATCACAAATTTTAACATTTGCAAGTTCATCTTTTGCAGCATCAACAAAAACTCTACAAAGACCTATACCATTCTCTATTTGATCAAGCTTTCCATAATACTCAAGTGATGGAACAGGAAGATCTGCCTTAACATAAAATTCATCTGAACACCAACAGAACAATCCACCTTGCTCTTTATTGAAAGCCTCAACCATCTTAATTGTATCTATAGCACATTGCTTATCTACTGGCTTTAATTCATCTAATCCTTCTCTATGTGTTGTCATTCCGACAGGAACAACAGCGATTGTTTGAACGCTAGGTCTTAATTTAGCAAGTTCTGTTAATGTCTTTTTTAACTCCTCGCCATCATTTAAATCTTTACACATAACAATTTGAGTATGCATTCTAATACCGTGTGCGGCTAAAAAATGCATTTGGTCAAATAATTTTTCACCATTTGGATTAGCAATTAATTTAGTTTTTATACTTGGTGTAAAAGCATGAACGGATATGTATAATGGAGATAGTTGTAATTTAACTATTCTATCTAATTCATGTTGTCCAACATTTGTCATAGTAACAAAGCTACCGCTAACAAATGACAATCTATAGTCGTCATCTTTTACATACAATGTTTTTCTTAGGCCTTTTGGTAATTGATCTACGAAGCAGAATTTACATTTATTCTTGCAAACGATAGGATTTAATTGCACAGAATCATCAAGCGACATTCCAAGTTGCTCGTTTAAATCCTTTTCTATTTCAAGGTCAACTATGTCGCCTTGCTTTGCTTTCATATTGATAACAAATTTCTCTTGGCTGTCATAGTAATAGTAATCAAGGATATCTTCTATTGGCTCACCATTAAAGCCAAGAAGTTCATCCCCAACTTCTACTCCCATTTCTTCGGCTATAGAACCTTTATCAACACCAATTACTACTGCCATAATTAATACTCAAAATCAACAGAGTGAGATTCCCTAACTAGAGGTTTTACATATGCAAGTACTGGTAAATGTACTGGATGTGTAGCGTACGTTTCTAAATCCTTCTTTGTCTCAAATGTGCAAATTAATACAACATCGTAACTTCTTCCAGATTTTAGATAATCTACTCCTGATTCAATGTCCTTTAATACATCAATTTTTCCCTTCATAGAAAGGAATTTATTCTTTAATGCTTCCTTATTTTCTTCTGAAGCATCTAATAAGCTATACATTACTACGTGTTTAATCATTATTTCTTTTCCTTCTTCTTTGTCTTTTTACCTACTATTTCGTCTTCAATAATTTCTGCTCTTTTTGGAAGAACAACATCATCGATAGAAACAATCTTATTGTCTTCGTTAACTTCTGTTTGAGATAGGATATAATCACCATACTTCTTAACATCGTTTAACTTAAATACGCCCTTGATTGAATCAATGAATTCTTTGCAATCATCATCATTATTTACGATACTTGTAAGACCAGCTATTAATCTTTCTGAGTCACTTCCAGCAAGTGCGAAACCATTGTTTGTTAAATATTCAAAGTTTCCTTTTTCTCTATAGTCAATTGGACTTGTAAGAACACAAGGAATTCCTCTTGCAATTACTTCAAATGTCATATATGCAGTTGGTGTACAAATTACACAGTTTGCAATAGAGTAAATCTTTGCGATATCGTCAATTGAATCTATTTGATAAACATTATTTGTAATCTTTAAACTGCTGCAAATTTGATTTACAAATGTACGTACTGATTGAGAATTATCTGAAAGGACAATAATGTTTGCTCTATCTGCAAATTGAATTACATCTTTGATTGCTGTTTTAATTCTGCTTGAGCCGTATCTACCACCAGCAACAACAAGTGTTGGTAATTCCTTATTCTCAATGCCTAGATAATTCATTACTTCTTGCTTATCGTAAACTTTCTCAACACCATTTCTAACTGGATGGCCTACAACTTCAACATCTTCTTCTTGAATTCTATAAGCTTGAAGTGCTTGTTTTATTGCCATATTAGAAACAAGATATTTATCTACACCCTTTAGAATGAATCCCTTATGAGCATAGAAATCAGAAATAGCAGAAAAGACTTTCATCTTGTTATATCCAAGTCTTGCTCTAGCAACTAAAACTCTCTTTAAAGATTTTGCTGTAGTGCAAACAATTGCTTCTGGCATAAATCTCTTAAGAATAACATCCACTTGACGCATTCTTAATTTTAAATTAGAAAGAGTAGAACTCTTATTAGCATCTTGATTTGCACCAGCATCAATTTGAGTTTCAATCTTATCTACACCTTCATTCTCTTCTTTAAAGCTTCTTCTAATTCTAGATTCATATTGTCTATCTTGGAAGAATCCTAATAATTTATTGAAAATTGGAGTGTTTCTAGCTGAGAATTTATACAAACTCCTGCGGAAATTTGCAAAATGGAAGTTAGAATAATCATCCTCATCGATAAGAATAGCATTTACTTCTTGCTGCTTTGTTGCATAGTACTCTTTTAATGCGATAGCTACTTGATCGCAATACCCCTTTGAATAAAAAATAACTACAGTCTTTTTCATCTAACCCTCTTTCTTAAAATGTCTCTTTCTGTAAGTTTCATATTTGTTTTAATATAAAGTCTTTGTTGAACTAATTTTGCATCATCAACTGGCTTTAATTTCATATCATACATTTCATCAATAACGATTTCTTTATTCCAATACTCACTGTTGTTAGATAGAATCTCTAAAGTATCACCCTTTTTGAATCTATTTCTCATTTCAACAATAAGCATTCCTTTTTCTTCATCATATCCAACAACTTCTGCCATGAACTCATAATCACATTTTGGTTGAGATGTCTCAAGACAAATAGAATTATGTTCTCCAAAGTAGAATCCTGTTGTGTAATCTCTATGAGCATTCTTGAATAATTCATCGACTACTCTTTGATCAAGCTTATAGTTTTCAGGATCAGCATAATAAGCATCGATAGCTTTTCTATATGCATTAATTACTGATGCAACATAATATGGAGATTTCATTCTGCCTTCAACTTTAAATGACGAAACGCCGCTTTCAATCAATTCTCCAATATGTTCAATCATATTAAGGTCCTTACTATTCATAATGTAAGTTCCTCTACCATTTTGATCTTCACCAATTGTTAATGGTTGACCTTGTCTATTTTTTTCAACAATTTCATATTCCCATCTACATGGTTGAACACAAGCGCCTCTATTTGCACTTCTTCCTGTTAATGCGTTAGATAATAAACATCTACCACTATATGAAACGCACATGGCACCATGAACGAAAGCTTCAATATCTATATCCTCTGGTAGATATTCTCTCATTGGCTTTATGTCTTTTAATTGTGTTTCTCTTGCAAGAACAACTCTCTTAACTCCATTGTCTGCCCAGAATTTTGCAGAATATTTATTTGTAGTATTTGCTTGAGTAGATAAATGGATTTCAAGTTTTGGTGCAACTTCTTTGCAAAGTGTAATAATACCAGGATCTGCAATAATGACTGCATCTACACCAATTTCTTGCAACTCAACTAAATAATCCTTAAGACTATCAAAATCATCATTGTTAGCAAAAATATTTACTGCAACGTGTATAGTCTTTCCATGGTCATGTGTATACTTAACTGCTTCTTGAAGTTCTTCTTTAGTAAAGTTTTTAGAATTTGCTCTTAAACTAAAGCAACTTCCTCCAACATAAACTGCATCTGCTCCAAAATGGATTGCAGTTTTTAACTTATTGAAATCTCCAGCAGGCGCTAATAACTCAACTCTCTTCATTATTTCCTTCTCATAACGGCAATACCGTTACCTTCATCTATTATTTTTACATCCAACTCATCGCAAGATTTTATATATTTCATAAACTCTCTTAAATGAGTAACTATTGTTCTATGTTTATGAGGAACCCATTCATCCCCATTAACTAACCCAAAGAATAAAACATCATCAGCTAAGATAATCCCATCTTTTCTTATATGTGGCATAACAATCTTTAAATGTTCTAAGTATCTAGATTTAGGTCCATCAATAAAGATGAAATCATAAACTTTATCTTTTACAACATTTGTTAAAATGTCATTTACATCTCCAAGATAAGATGTGACTCTATCATAAACGTTATATTCTTTCCATAATTCAATTGCTTCATTTCTTCTATTTTCATCAATCTCAATTGTGTCAATATGAGCATCTGAAGCAAGTAGCATTTTTGTTGATGAATAACCAACGCAAGTTCCAATCTCTAAAATTTCTTTTGGTTTTTCATCCTTCATAATATCTAATAGAACGCGTTCGCATTCATCAGATAAGATAGGAAGAAATTCAACCTTAGATCCTTCTTTAATTTGTTCTAGTTTATTCATTGGCATCTTCATCCATTTCTACAACAATAGGCATAATAAGTGGCTTTTGTTGTACAAATTTTGTTATTCTTCTTGCAACTCTCTTCTTTAGAACTTCTTCAAAGGCATTCTTATCAAATGGCTTACCATCTGTTTGTTCATTAAATAGCTTTAGAGTTGTAAGTTCAATATCTCTATTAATCTCATCTTTAGCAACGAAGCCTGAAGTTCTAATTGTGATAGGTGTTCTTATAGTGCGCATCTTAGTATTAACATCACAAACGACAACTATCATACCTTCATTAGATAATTGCTTTCTTTGCTTAATTGTGTCATGAGATAGATTATCTTCACCATCAACAAATAAAGCTCCAGCTGTAACCTTATCTAATCTTTGAAGTTTATTCTTCTTAATTTCAATAACGTCACCAATTTCTGCAATCTCTATATTGCTTTCTTTAATGCCGATATCTGATGCCATTTTTGCATGTTGTTTTAAATGTCTATATTCACCATGTACTGGAATGAAGAATTGTGGACGAATTAAAGATAACATCATTTTTAATTCTTCACGACAAGCGTGTCCTGATACGTGTAATTCTTCAAGTGAGCCATAAAGAACTTTAGCTCCTCTTTTGTACAAGTTGTTGATAACTGTATAGATAGCTTTTTCATTACCAGGAATTGCGGATGATGAAATAACAACAAGGTCACCTTCTTGAATCTTAACTTTATCTTCACCATTAGCCATTCTTGTTAATGCACTCATTGGTTCGCCTTGTGAACCTGTAGATATTATACAAACTTGATTAGGAGCATAATCTTTAACATGATCTACATCTACTAAGTCTTTCTTATCTACATCCATCAAACCTAAATCAATTGCCATTTCAGAAATAGCAATCATAGATCTTCCTGAGAAGGCTACTTTTCTTCCATCTTTTTGTGCAATCTTGATTATTTGTTGTACTCTATTTACATTTGAGGCAAATGTTGCAACGATAATTCTCTTATCTGTATTTGCCATAAATATTTTATCTATTGTCTTTCCTACATGCTTTTCTGAAATAGTAGTACCAGGTTTTTCGATATTAGTTGATTCACCAAGCATCAACTTAACACCTCTTGCTCCAATCTTTGCGAATGTAGAAATATCTACAGGCTTAGAGTTACCAATCGGTGTATAGTCAATTTTAAAGTCTCCAGTATGGAATATAAGTCCATGTGGAGTTGTGATAGCAAGAGCAAATGCACCAATTATTGAGTGAGCTACTGGAATAAACTCAACTGTAAATGGTCCAAGTTTTATGCTATCAAATCCCTTAACAACATTAAGTTTTGCTGTATTAACTCTCTTTTCCTCAAGCTTATGATTTAGAATTGCAAGAGCTAAGTCGCTGCCATATATTGGTATATTTGGAATCTCTTTCAAAAGATATGGGATTCCTCCAATATGATCTTCGTGGCCGTGTGTTACAACAAGACCTTTTATATGCTTTTTATTCTCAACTAAGAATGAAAAATCTGGGATAATTAAATCAATACCTGGAGCATTTGTGTCTGGGAAAGTTGAACCACAATCTACAAGCAAAATATCTTCACCATAGATAATGGCAGTAAGGTTCTTTCCAATCTCACCTACTCCACCAAGGAAAGCAACTTTTAATGGTTTGTACTTTTCTTTCATTTAACGTCTCCTTTTATAAAATCTTTTATATTATATATTAATTAATCAAATCGCGCAATAAATATAGACCACTAGATTGTCCATTTTTATGCCATTTATCCATAAATCAAAATGAAATAATTTTTTCAATAGACAAAACGCGTCTTTTAGAAATTTTGTGACGCAAAATTGGCCATTTTTCGAAACCGTTTTATTTATATTTTTATATACAATCTTTTGAGTAGAAAATAACAATAGTTATTTTATCTTTATAATAAAAATTATTTTTAACATATTTTGTCTATATAATTTAGCAATTTTTTGACAAATCGCCAATCTTAAAGTTACCTAATTTTAGACATGTTTTTACCATTTGAAATTTTAAAAATAAGCTGAAAATCAATTTTGTTCTTGCTTTTATACACGCGCGATACTATAATGGGTTTTGATAACTAAAATTTACTTATTAGGAGAGTATAAAAAATGAGCAGAGTTTACAATTATTCAGCTGGCCCATCAATGTTACCACTAGAGGTACTTGAAGAGGCTCAAAGAGATCTTGTTGATTACCAAGGTTGTGGAATGAGCGTTTGTGAAATGTCTCACAGAAGCAAACAATACGATGCAATCAATAATGAGTGTTTATCTTTAATTAGAGAACTTATGAATGTTCCAGATAACTACTCTATTATCCTAGTTCAAGGTGGCGGATCAACTCAATTCGAAGCTGTACCTCTAAACTTATTAAAGACTGGAAAAGCAGACTACATTGTTACTGGTAACTTCGCAAAGAAAGCTTATAAAGAAGCTATTAAATATGGTGATATGCATGTTGCTGCTTCCTCAGAAGACAAGACATTTACATACATCCCAAAAACATTTGATTTAAGAGATGATGCAGATTATACATACATTTGCCAAAACAATACAATTTTTGGAACAAGATTCACAAAGCTTCCAGAAACAAAGAATCCACTAGTTGCAGATATTTCTTCTAACATCTTATCTGAAAAGATGGACGTTTCTAAGTATGGTGTACTATTTGCTGGTGCACAAAAGAACATCGGACCTGCTGGTGTTACTGTAGTTATCGTTAGAAATGATTTAATCACAGATGGTATGCCTATCTGTCCTACAATGTTAAAGTGGAAGACACAAGTAGATAACAATTCTCTATACAATACTCCACCTTGCTTCTCTATTTATATGACAATGTTAAATATGAGATATCTAAAGGCTCATGGTGGTGTTGAAGAACAACAAAAGATTAATGAATATAAAGCTGGTTTATTATATGACTTCATTGATAACTCAGACTTCTATACAAATAAGGTTAATAAAGAAGATAGATCATTAATGAATGTTCCATTCGTTTCACCTACACCAGAACTTGATGCTGAATTCATCGCACAAGCTTCTAAGAGTGGTTTCTTATCTATCAAGGGTCATAGACTTGTTGGTGGTATGAGAGCATCTATCTACAACGCTATGCCAGTTTCTGGTATTACAGATTTAATCGAATTCATGAAGAAGTTCGAACTAGCTCATAAATAATAAGAGGAAGAGAAAATGAAAGATATCGTAAGACTTAATCCAATTAGTTCACTTGTAAATGATACATTAACAAGCGATACATACAATATTTGTGATAATTCAGACAATCCAGTTGCTTACCTTGTAAGAAGCTTTGATATGCATGATTACAACGTAGCAGATTCAGCTGTTGCAATTGCAAGAGCTGGTGCTGGCGTTAACAACATCCCACTACCAGAAATGACAGCTAAGGGTGTTTGCGTATTCAATACTCCTGGTGCCAATGCTAATGCTGTTAAGGAATTAGTTATCTGCGCTTTACTTCTTGGCGGAAGAAAGATCTACCCTGCTATTACATGGGCTCAAGGTCTTGAAGATGGAGAATTAAAAATTGAAAAGCAAGTTGAAAAAGGTAAAAAAGCTTTCATCGGACAAGAAATCTTCGGTAAGACATTAGGTATTATTGGTCTTGGTGCTATCGGTAGATTAGTTGCTGACGCAGTTATAGCCCTAGGAATGAAAGTTATTGGTTATGACCCATTCTTATCTGAAGGCGCAAGAAAGGCTTTAAATCCAGCCGTTAAAGTTGTTACAGACATTAATGAGATTTATGCTGCTTCAGACTTTATTACATTACACGTTCCTGCAACAGATTCAACAAAGGGATGCATTAATAAAGAATCTATCGCAAAGATGAAAGATGGTGTTGTTATTGTTAACTGCGCTCGTGGCGAATTATTCAACAATGCTGATGTTGTAGAAGCTGTTAAGAGCGGTAAGGTTTCAAGAGTAATCACAGACTTACCAAATAAGGATATGGTTCGTGTTGAAAACATCGTAACATTCCCTCATCTTGGCGCATCAACTCCAGAAGCTGAAGATAACTGTGCTGCTATGGCTGCTAAGGAACTTAAGGACTTTATTGAAAACGGTAATGTTGTAAACTCAGTAAACTTCCCTTGCGTTAAGGCAGATAAAGTTGGCGAAAGAGTTACTGTTCTTGCTAATTCAGAAGATGCTGTTAAAGTTGCTACAGATATCGTTTCTAAAGCTGCAAACATTAAGGCTACAGCTTCAGGAACAAGAGGTGATTTAACATATATCATCTTTGACTTAGATAAGAAGATCGATGATAACACATATGCTGCTCTTGCAGAAAAGTTCGTAAAAGTTAGAGTTATCTAATTTAAATAAGCGTAATTAATTATGGCTACTAGGAAATAACCTGGTAGCCATATTTTTTTAAATATTTTCTGATATTATCATTGCGTTTTTATAGAACCTTGTATGCTCTACTACCCTAAACATTTCACTCGTTATATCTGAAAAATCATTTATAGTTTTACCAGCATTAGAAAGCAGTGTCACCCATAAACATATTACGCCAAGAAGAGCCATTCCTTCTTCTTTTAATGTGGCTTTATCTTCTACAAATGGATACTTCATATAATACAAATGGTTAACTAAAATATTAGCTGTCCATTTATCAAACTTAGGATAAATCTTATATACATTCTCTAAATTCTTTTTAAAGTCATATTCGCTTATTTGAGCGCAGTATTCTCTAATACTTGAATAATCCTCGAATTCCTCTTTAAGACGTCTAGAATACTTTATAATAAAGTCATCATCTGGAATCTCACTTCCAAATAAATCAAATATTATTTTCATTCTATCCATAATAGTTTTAGATTTATCAGAAACTATATCTAAACATTTCTTTCTAAGATTCAATTCATCTAATATAGTTTTATTCTGTTCATCATCGTCAAAGAAAAATTGAAGATTCACCTTTTCAAAAGATATATCTTTATCATCTTTTATTAATTCCTCTATAACCCATTCACAACTATTTGAAATACAGCATTCTTTTTGAGGATACAATCTAGGCTCTCTAGGATAATATCTACAAATAGCAGGTATTTGTTCTTCGCCGCATTCGCATTGAAGTCCACAATAGCCATTATCTAGTCTTAGAGGACATTCTCCTCTAAAGTTTGGAAGAAGCTGTGCATATCTATCCTCATCTGCATCCTTTAAAACATGCAAAGATATATCTATCTTATCTTTTAATTCTTTAGAACAATCCAAAGACAGCATTTTAAAATATTCTTTCATAGAAACAGTCACAGCCCAACCGCCGCAGCAACACTTTCTGCAATCATTTCCTTTGCATTTAAAATCTTTATAATAACTTGGTACTAAAAACTCTCCGCTAAACATTATTTATACTTCCTAATAATGAAAACTCAATAAAAAATTGGCATCCCTCACTACGTGTAGTTTTGCCAAATTTATATAAACTTATAATAAATTATTGTTCTGTTTGAACTGGAACCTCAGAATGAGTAGAAGATTCATCTTCTTTCTCTTTTATTGAAAGAATTCTAGCAGCATGTCTACCACTCTTCTTTAACTTCTTATTACCTGTGAATACTACTAATAGAGCTGGCAATACAACTATTGTCAAAACACCAGAAATCATAGAACCACGAGCAATTAACCATGTAATTTGTTTAACAATTGTATTTGTTGCTACTGTTGTTACAGATAAGCAACATCCAGCCATAATAGCCACTGATGTAATAATTGATACAGCACTATCTCTTAATGCCTTATATGCAGCTTCGTTAGCAGGCATAAATTGTAAATTACTTTGATATTTGTCTGTGTACAAAATAGCATAGTCTACAGTTGAACCTAACTGAATTGAGCTTAAAATTATGTAACACATAAAGTTAATATCTTCGCCCATTATGTAGCATAAAGATAAGTTGATAAAGATACCAAATTCAATTAATCCGATTAAGATAATAGGCATCTTAATAGACTTTTGAGTAATAACTAATATGATTAAGATAATCAAAATAGAGATACCAGATACCATTAAATTGTCCTTTGGTGTTATAGATCTTAAATCTTGTACACCTTGTGACATACCTGTTATATAGTAACTTCTCTTATCGTCTGTATTTTCACCAAAGTTCTTATCTAATGATGCTTTAACTTTTCCAAGAATAATCTCTTCTCTTTCTGTTTCTGACTCAGCATTAATCATAACTTCAGTTAAAGTATATCCGTTATTAACGAATCCCGTCATCATGGACATTCCTGGCATAGATGACATTGTATCCATAACATCTTTATTATTTAATAAACCAAATAATAAAGGCTTATACTCATCTGGAATCATTGTATAGATATTTAAGTAATTTGAAACACCATCAATCTCAGATAAATCTTCTAAGAATTGTTCATTAGCTTCTTCCGAATCAGTTGGGACCATAGTGATAATAGAGTTAGATAACAAGCTAACTGTTTCTTGAATAGAACCTTCACTATATTCTGGAGTATCAACAAATTTTATATATGACAAATTATTGCCCTGTAATGTTTGTAATACTGCTGATGGAATCAAAAATACAATTGCAATAACAACAAGAATCTTTCTATTAGAAATTGAGAACTTACCAACACCTTTGAACTTTGGTAAATAAATCTTATGAGCCATCTTGTTAGACCATTTTGAAGTCATAAGCATCAAACATGGTTGTAACATAACAACAGTAAGTAAGCTTAAGAATACACCTTTAGCAAGAACTTTACCAAGGTCGGCACCAATACCAAACCTCATAGCAAATAATGCTAAGAAACCTCCAACGGTAGTTAATGCAGAAGCAGTAACTGTTGAGAATGTTCTTGGGATTGCTCTCTTCATTGCTAGGTTCTCGTCTAATGTCTTTTGCTTTTCTTCTGCAAATGCGTGCATTAAGAAAATAGAATAGTCCATAGATAAACCTAGTTGTAATACGGCAGAACAAGCGAATGTAACGATTGATACACTGCCAAATATAATATTTGTACCCATGTTAATAATGATAGAAATACCAATAGTTAACATAAATACAATTGGCTCCATAAATGATGTCGTTGTTAGAATCAAGATAATAAACATAACAAGCACAGCAACTAGGATATACTTGTACATTTCATTAATTGTTGAATCAAAGATTTGTCTAACGATTTCCGCATCACCGCCGATAGCGTGATCATATTCTGCTAAAATATCACCATCTACTGTTCTTAATAAACCTAAAGCCTCATCTGATGATGATGGAACATCTAGCATTAACATACATAAATACTTTGCTTTTACAGTTTTATCAAAAACAATAGTTTTATTACCTTGTTCATCAACAGTATAGTTTGGATAGAAAATACTTAATAAAGATTGATTTTCTAGCATTTCATAGGCAAGTTCTGGAGCCATATCCATTAGACTTAACACATCACCATTATCCATGGTAATAGTCATATTAAAAATACTAAAATTCTTAACTCCATCAATAGATCTTATTGCCGCAACTAAATTACTAACTTGCTCCGCATCAAGGTTGCTCATATCAAAAGAACTCATCGCATCAGCACTAGTCATCGCTTCGATTGTACCAATCCAAACTGCACCGCCATCTTTAAGTCCTTTCATGCCAGAAATCTTTTCCATTATTTGTGACATTTCATCATAAGTAACATCATCTACACCAACAATTACTTCACTTTGCATGTTGAAATTCTTTTGCATAAATGTGATACCGTCCGACATTTCTAGTCCTTCTGGAAGATATGACATAATATCTGAATTTACGTTAACGAAAAATACTGCTACTACAGATAAAACTAACAGTGCTATAAACACTGCAAAGATAACATATTTTTTATCTACTAGAAAATCCGCTAACTTTTTCATATCTATAATATTATATTATATTTATATTTTTTTTTAAACCCATAATAAAAAAAATGGCCCCAGAATTTTCATTCTGGAGCCATATAATTCTTAGATTAAATTTCTAATTATTTAGAAACCTTTTCTAGTAAAGCATCAGCTTTGTCTAATAGAACCTTAGGCATCTTTCCACCAACGTTTAGAGTTGCATAGAATTCCTTAACGCCTTCAGCTTCCTTCTTCCAAGCATCGTTATCTACTACTAAGATTTCCTTTAATGTTTCTTCTGAGAAGTTATCTAAACCAGTTAAGTCGATATCCTTAGAGTATGGAACATAACCGATTGCTGTATCTTGAGCATCAACTTCACCATCGATTCTCTTTAACATCCAATCAAGAACTCTCATGTTGTCGCCGAAACCTGGCCAAATGAAGTTACCATCTTTGTCTGTTCTGAACCAGTTAACATTGAAGATCTTTGGTTGCTTATCAACAGGAGTCTTTTCTCCCATTTCGATCCAGTGTTGGAAGTAATCAGCTACGTGATATCCGAAGAATGGTCTCATAGCCATTGGGTCTCTTCTTACTACACCTACAGCACCTGTAGCAGCAGCTGTTGTTTCAGAACCCATGATTGAACCAACGAATACACCATCGTTCCAAGACTTAGCTTGATATACAAGTGGTACAGTTGTTGGACGTCTTCCACCGAAGATGAAAGCGCTGATAGGTACTGGAGTACCATCCTTAAATACTGGAGAGATACATGGGCAGTTCTCAGCTGGATCTGTCAATCTTGAGTTTGGATGAGCTGCTTTAACTTCCTTACCATCAGCATCAACCATACCTGGCCACCATTGCTTACCTGTCCAATCTACTAGGAAGTCTGGCTTCTTCTTATCTGGAGCATCTTTCTCCATAGCTTCCCACCATGGTTCCATTGTATCTGGGTTAATAGCAACGTTTGTGAAGATAGCATTCTTCTTTGTTGACATTAAAGCATTGTAGTTTGACTTCTTGTTTGTTCCAGGAGCAACACCGAAGAAACCGTTTTCTGGGTTGATAGCATATAATCTACCATCTGGACCTGGCTTAATCCATGAAATATCATCACCAACTGTGAATACTTCGTATCCCTTATCTTGGAATGACTTAGGTGGAATTAACATAGCTAAGTTTGTCTTACCACAAGCTGATGGGAATGCAGCACACATATAAACTGTTTCTTTATTTGGTCTCTTGATACCAAGAATTAACATGTGTTCAGCCATCCATCCTTCGTTCTTACCTTGGTATGAAGCAATTCTTAATGCGAAGCACTTCTTACCTTGTAATACGTTACCACCATAGTTAGAGTTAACTGAGATGATTGTATTATCTTCTGGGAATTGGCAAATATATCTGTCATCTGGGTTTACTGAGCACTTAGCATGTGTTCCTCTAACGAAATCGTTAGAATCGCCAAGAGCATCTAGAACGTTCTTACCAACTCTAGCCATAATTCTCATGTTTAGAACTACGTAGATAGAGCTTGTAATTTCGATACCGATCTTAGAGATAGGACCACCAACAGGACCCATTGAATATGGGATGATGTACATTGTTTCACCAGCGAATGAACCTGCCATAATGTTGTTTAACTTAGCATACATTTCTTGAGGATCACACCAGTTGTACATACGACCTGCATCTTCTTCCTTCTTTGAGCAAATAAATGTTCTTGCTTCAACACGAGCAACGTCATTTGGCTTTGTTCTATGTAGTAAGCAGCCTGGGTATGTCTTTTCATTTAATCTAATCATGTCGCCTTTAGCTACGGCTTCATTTGTTAGTTGTGTGTAGATTTCTTCTGATCCATCGATCCAAAGAACCTTAGATGGTTTTAATAATTCGATTTGCTTTTCAACGAATTCTAGAACCTTCTTGTTTGTTGTAATAGCCTTATTTTCAGTAATAGCCATATTGAAAACACTCCTTTAAAATAATTTTTATCGCCATCCATTATAACACAGCCTTTTATACCCTAGCAATAAAATTATTAATTATATTAATAGGTTATCAATAATATATGTATCGAATACGTAAAATTATGCATAAAAAATTGGAAGATTTTCTAAACCTTCCAATTCTATTTCCTAAATCTAATTAAATCTATTCTGCTTGTTCCGCTTTTTTAATTTCTGTAAAGCT